>Ga0209101_1000047_pt1 | contig 93765 bp, 89 predicted proteins | sample ConPoolayeCmetaG_FD_185481 | JGI IMG/M metagenome (GOLD analysis project Ga0209101, IMG submission 185481) | Hot spring microbial mat communities from California, USA to study Microbial Dark Matter (Phase II) - Cone Pool mat layer C metaG... ... | reverse complement strand
CTGACCCCGCCACCAGCGGGCGGAAACCATTCGCTGTTGACGGCATAGACCCAGCCGCCATCGCGACGCTTGAATACCGCACCGCCATCGGGAAACACGGGCCAGACGTAGCCGCGAGGCCCGAGGGCCTCGCCCGCGCGGGCGACGACTCGCGAGCGAAACCCGGCGGGCAGCATGATGCCGTTCGCGTCGGGAGCCAGCAGGGGCCCGTAGGGTCCTAGCCCGGTTTGCGCAGGGATGCCCGCCAGGGCGCGGCGCCAGCCCGAGCTACCGGTCACGATCCCGAGCACCAGCCCGAGGCTCGCCCGACGAAGGAAATCTCGACGATTCATCGGCCAGGATCTCCTCAGTGATCGCAGAGCTCGAGCACCCGCTCGGCAGGCCGGGCGAGCACCGCCCGGGTGCCGCGTAGCACGACCGGCCGCTCCATCAGCTCGGGATGCTCGAGCAAGAGGCCCACGACCGCTTCCCGGGTCGTATACGCTGCGGCGTCGAGGCCGAGTTCCGTGAAGCGTTTGTCCTTGCGGACAAGCTCGCCGGGCGGTCCCGCGAGCAGCGCCAGAATCCGCGACAGCGTCGCGCGATCGGGCGGATGCCTCAGATACTCGATGACCTCGGGTTCGATGCCGCGCTCGCGCAGGAGGGCGAGCGCACCGCGCGACTTGCCGCAGGCGGGGTTGTGGAAGATCGTCCACTCGGCCATGCCTCCTGCTGCCTAGCGAGGAACGCCGGCGATCGCCAGTGCCCGGCCTCGATTCGCCTGCCGCTCGAGTTCATGGGATTAGAATATATCGCACACGTGCCCGAACGGAGCCCGGTCGGTCTCGAAAATCGCACCTCCGCCCGCAAACGCGGCGCGTGAAGCTTCAGCCGCCTCGCAGCACGCTGAAGCCGCTCGTCGAAACACGCCATGACGACGTCGCCGTCCGTTCCTGCGATCTCGCACGCGGCGGCGAGGTGCACGGCATCGTAGCCACGCAGGCCACACCGTTCGGCAAGCAGACCCGCGCGACGCAGGAGCGACTCGGTGACCTCGACGAGCGCGAAGGCTGCCCAGTCCGCGTCGAGCAGGTCGACGACACATCGCAAGCCCCGCGCGTCGAAGCCTCCTTCCCGGCGCTTGCGCGTGAAGGCAGCACGGGCCTCGACCTAGGCGATTCGAGCGGTCGCGTAGCGGACCGTCTCCTCGAGCAGCTCAAGCACTGCGTCCCGCCCTGGCTCGTCCACGTACAACTTCACGAGGGCGCTCGTGTCGAGGCACAGAATCACCGGCGATCTTCGACGACGAGATCGGAAACGAGACGTCCCTTGCGCTTGGGCCGGACAGCCGGGCGCTGACCGGGTTTGCCGGTTCCCCGTTGCAGCACGCCTTGCCCGGCAAGCCGTTCCAACACCTCGTTCTCGCGCTGGTGCTCGACGGGCACCAGCCGGGCCACGGGGCGCCGCGTGCGGTCGCTGGTGGGCTCGCAGGGCCCGCGTGCCCACGGGTGTACGCGAACTTTTCATGTGTACACAGTAGTCGCCTCGTCGTGACCACGCCAAACCGCGGAGTGCGATCTCGTGCCAGCACTGTGCTCGGACTCGACTCCCAGCGCCGCCAGGACCCGGGAGTCGTCTCGAACCGCGGGATCGGGGGAGCGCCCCGGGCAGCCAGCGCGCGATGGCAACCGGGCACGTGTGATCGGAGGCACCGGGCGAGCCGCGACCTTTAAAGACAAATGCGTGGTGGTCAGACCGGGCTCGCAAGCTGCTCGTGCGCTCGGAGAAGAAAGTCACGAACTGCCGCGGCCTTCCCCACCGCGCTCCCGTCCGACTCGTCTGCCGCACAGGGCTCTCGAGGACTTGGCGGATGCGTTGCAAACGCTCGGCCACGCCCCACTCGGTCACCCAGCGCTCGACGTTCGTTCAGTCGACGTTCGCGATGGCCATCAGGCTCAGGAGGCCGATGCGGTCTTTGGGCCGATCGGCGATCCCGTTGGCCAGACTCGATGCATGGCGGAGAACCCCGCCGATCGACACGCACGGGACCACCGCCGCGTCGAAGATCCGTGCGAGGGTGGTGATCGGCGTGTCGTCTACGACGCCGGGTCAGCCTTCGTGAAGTCCAAGCGCCCGCGCGCGGCCGTAGAACGGCGAGGGATCGTCGCGGCGTCCGCTCGATTGGCTGCCGAGCGAAGCGAGAGGAACAGCATCCAGCTGCGACGCAGCCGGTTCTCCAGGCGCGCGGCCAGGTGGCGATCGCCGGCTTCCTCGGGAGTGGCCGCTGCGATGTCGCCGATGCGCCGCATGTGTTGCCGCTCGCGCTCCGAAACCGGCATGGTACCAGTCTAACCTCCCTGGCGCGGGACGGACACTCTCGGAGGGGGACCCCGCAGGTCGGCCCACCGGCAGGCGCCGCGCCCGGCGCGCTCAGGGCAGCTAATCGGCGTCCTCGACCAGGTAGCCGCGTCCCGACATGCAGGCGACGAAGCTCCGAGCCCAGGCCTCGCTCGAGGTCGCCTGGGCCGACGCCACCGACTGGCAGTCGGCCTTGTCTCGATCCTGCTGGGCCTGGCTCTGGCGCCGCTGGGCGGTAATGCGCAGGGCGCGCGGCGTGGTCGGCGCGGGGGCCGGCGGCGGCGCGGTGGCACAGGCGACGAGCAGCGCCGCCAACGAAAAAACAGCAATCCTTCGGGCCCCGGCGTGCGGTATTGCTGTCGTCACTGCCTCTTCCCCTGCCGCTTTCGCGGCTGCTGAGGAGCCTTCCCCTCGCGTCGCTTGCCCTGGCCTGCCTGGCTGCCCTCGCGCTGCCGCTGCGGCTGGCGCTGCATGCGGTGCTGTTGCTGGCGCTGCATGCGTTGCTGTTGCTGGCGCTCGCGGTGCTGCTGCCGCCGCTCTCGTTGTTGCTGCTGGCGCTGCATGCGTTGCTGTTGCTGGCGCTCCTGGCGCTCCTGCCGCTGTTGGCGTTGGCCCTGGCGCCGCTCCTGTTGGCGTTCCTGCTTGAGTTGTCTCTGCTCCTGCCGGCGTTCGCGCCGGGGCCGCGAGGTCGGGGGAGGCAGAGGGCGCGCGGGACGCGTGCTCACCTGCGCATGCTCGAGCCGCCCTGGCCGGGGGCGTTCGCGCTTCGGGGCGCGATAGGGGCGCTCGCGGGGACGCCATTCGGAGCGTGGGGGCCGTCGTCCCCGGGCAAAATAGTAATTATCATAGCGGTGAATCCTGCGCCGGCCATGGTGGTAGTGGTGGACTTCCCGCACGTCGTCATCGTCGTCGAAGATCGAGTACAGCGCCCAGGCGCCGAGCGCGCCGACCACGGCACCGCCGCCGAAGGCGAGCCAGGGACTGATGCCTGGTTGCTGCGCCGGCTGCGGCTGCGTGATGACCGCGGGATCGTAGGAGGGGACGTAGACGATATCGGGCCGTGCAGGCTCGATGCGGACCGGGCCATCTGGCCGGGCCTGCGACACCTTTTGATACTGATTCGACTCGAGATTCCCCGCCTTGCGGACGAGCTGGCGATACTCCTGGATCGCATCCAGTACGTCGCCTTGCTGGAACGTGACCGCCTGCCCCATCTCGTCCATCCAGTCGGGATGGGCGTCGAGCCAGCGCAGGACGTCGGGGAACTGCAAGAGCCCGAGGACGCTGCCGTCCCAGTCGCGGTCGTTCGGAATCCGCTCGACAGTGCCACCCGGTCCGACCAGACGGGCCGCCTCGCGCACCTGCTCCGGGTAGGTTGTCGCGGGCAACAGCGAGGCGAGAACGACATCGGGATAGAGGGCGACCGGGGCGACGAGCTCGCGCAGGGCCTGCCGGTCGAGCTGCTCGGGGGGCTGTGAGCCGAGCGTCGGCGGCGGGGGAGGAAGGGTGGTCGGCGGCGGAGCTGCGGTCGTCTCGGGAACCGAGGTGACGGTGGTCGGTTCGGGCTCCTCGGTCGACGGACCGCACGCGACAATGCTGGTGGAAAAGGTGAGGAGGACCGTCCAGGCAACCGTTCGATACCAGGTGGGGCTGTGCATTGCAGGGCTCCCGTCAATCGATGGCGACGGCGGTGGGGCGCGCGAGGGGGCGGTCCATGCGTGCCTCGAGCTCCAACAGCGCGGCTTTCAGCGGGCGTCCCGCGCCCAGCGAGAAACCACCGAGACCGCCGTCGCTGCGCAGGACGCGATGGCACGGGATGAGAAGAGGGATGGGGTTGCGAGCGAGCGCCGTCCCCACGGCGCGGACCGCTCGTGGCGCGCCGATGCGAGCGGCCACCCAGGCATAGGAACGGGTTGCCCCGCAAGGAATGGCCGCGGTGGCGATCAGCACGCGCTGCTGGAAGGGAGGCAAGCCCGAGAGGTCGATGGGGACCCCGAAGGCGACACGGCGTCCCTGGAGGTACTCGGCGATCTCGAGACGGGCCCGATCGATCACCTGGTGGGCGTGCGTGTCAGAGGGCCGATGTTGCGGTCCGGGGCGGATAGCCGTTACGCCGCGCGGCGTGGTATCGATGGCCAGCTCGTCGAGGAGCCGCTCGAGGGAACGCGCCAAGGCCCTCTTGTAGCGCAACGGCGACCTAGCGTCGAGAACCGAAGCGGCGAGCGATCGCCTGTCCGTAAAGCCGCGCCAGGGTGTCGGCGAGGGGCTGGTTGAGATTGTCGTCGATGTCCACGATGCCGATCAGCTGGTTCTCGCCGTCGAAGCGACCCTCGAGCGGCTGGTCCTGCCACTGGAACCAGGAGTCGCCGACGACGAAGGGCATGGCGAGGATCGCGTCCAGGTAGGCCGCAGCGGCCGCCGCACGCGAGCTGGCGTCCGGGCGCTCGGGGAGGAAGGGAGGATAGCTCGACACGCCAGGGCGTGCCTGGCGGTAGAACCACTCGCTGATCCACAGCGGCTTGCGAGTGGTCTCGGCGAGCTGGTGGAGCCGCTCGAAGGGGTCGAAGCCGAGCAGGCCAAGCTGGGCCATCCGGGCGCGCTGGGCAGGCGTGAGGATAGCGTCCGCCACGGCGCGCACGTCGTAGTTGTTCACCGACAGAACGTCGACGTGCCGGGCGATGGCGCGCAACAGCGGGCGCGCATAGGGCGCGACGACGAGCCGGGGTCCGAGGTTCAGCATCGCGGGCTCGATCTCGTCGAGGGCCCGGTCGGCGAGGCGCGCGCTCCGGCCGGCCACGAGCGCCTCGAAGGCCATCCGGTCGGCAAAGCGGCGGGCCGGTTCACCGAGCACGCACAGGTCGTCCGTCCACCCGGGGGTCGGAGGACAGTCACCCAGGGCCACGAGCTGCTGGATTTCCGACCACGCGCGCAGGGCCGTTCCCCAGGTCGCGTTGAAGCGGCGGAGCGAGCCACGGTAGCGTCGCTCGAAGAAGGACTGCAGCGCGCGCTTGCCTGCCGCATCGGCCGGCTGCGACAGGTAGACGTCGAGGTGGCTGCCGCCGGCGAACAACGCTGGCGCGAGCTCGTACTCGTTGTCGACGAACACGCCGATGCACCACGGGTCGCGCGCACAGCGCAGCACGAGCGGCTGGCTGTGCACGTACGCGCGGACCCGGGCTGGGGCATCGGCGACGAACACGTCCCGGCGTGGCCGCAGGCTCGACGGCGCGGTCGGGACCTCGGGCAGCGCGGCGGTGACGTGGATGTTCACCGTGTACGCCAGCTGGCCGGCGAAGCGTTCCACATCCGGGAGACTCACCCAGCCGCCGATGGTGCGCATGCCGAGCCGACACAGTCGGGCGAAGGTCGCGTCGGCCCAGGCGGCTTCGTTCCCGTAGCGGGCGATGATGGCGTCGTGGTACGGGGCGGACGTGGTATCGCGCACGTAATCGCCGGTCGGCTCGATCCCCGTGGCGCCGCTCGCATAGAACACGTGGCCCAACGGAGAAAACAGCGCAAACCCTCGGCCGAGCTTCCGGACCGTAAAGCGCCCTGTGGCGCGGCGGCGAAGCCCCTTCCAGCCGCCGTAGCGGTCGAAGCCGTGGCCGAGAACCGGAGGCGAACTGCATGGGTCCTCGGCGACTGCGGCCGATCGCCCCCGCGCGAGCGTTCCGTCGGCACGGGCGCTCGCCGCGGGGAGCGCGGCACCGCTCCAGAGAACGAGCGCAGCGACCGGCAGCGCGAGCCAGCGCCGTCGCGACCCTGTGGCGGGCGGCGTCGCCCGCAGGCATGATGACGCTGTCGATTCGTGCAGCAGCGATGAGCTCGGCACTGGCCTTCTCACCCGGCTACCTGCGGCTCCTTGCGAGCGGGGAGCTTGCCAGACGCGTGCGCGAGGCCGAAGGGCGCCTCGCCGACTGCACCCTCTGTCCGCGCGACTGCCATGTCGATCGTCGCCGCACGACGGCGGGCGCGGTGTGTCGCACGGGGGCGCGCGCCGTGGTCGCGAGTTACGGGGCACACCACGGCGAGGAAGATCCGCTCCGCGGATGGCGGGGTTCGGGCACGATCTTCTTCTCGTGGTGCAACCTGCGCTGCGTCTATTGCCAGAACTGGGACATTTCGCAGCAAGGGGTCGGGCGCGACGTCGAGCCCGAGGAGCTCGCGCGGATGATGCTGGAGCTGCAGGCCGCCGGGTGTCACAACATCAATCTCGTCACGCCGAGCCACGTGGTAGCCCAGATCGTTGCGGCGGTCTACGAGGCGGCACGGCACGGGCTGCGGCTGCCGATCGTCTACAACACGGGCGGCTACGATGCGCTGGACGCGCTCGCCCTGCTTGACGGTATCGTCGATATCTACATGCCCGACATGAAGTACGGCGACACGCTGCTTGCCCGCCGGTATTCCAAGGTGCCGAACTACGTCGAAGTCAACCAGGCGGCCGTCCGCGAGATGCACCGGCAGGTGGGCGATCTCGTCCTCGACGAGCACGGCATCGCACAGCGCGGGCTGCTCGTGCGCCACCTCGTGCTGCCGAGCGGGCTGGCCGGAACGGAGGCAGTGCTCGCCTTTCTCGCCCAGCAGATCTCGCCGCGAACCTACCTGAACCTGATGGATCAGTATCGCCCCTGTTACCGCGCCGACGAATATCCGGAGCTCGACCGCCGAGTCACGGCGGCCGAATATGCGGCAGCGCTAGCGGCCGCAGCCCGCCACGGTCTCACCCGCCTCGACGGTCGGGTGGGTACCCCACGAGCATACGGCCCCGCGGGCTAGCTCGCCGTGGTGGCCGCGAGACGCGCCGCCGGTCAGTCCGCGTCACGCAGGAGCGTGCGGTGGACCAGGCCGGCCAGCAGCGCTCCGGCGATCGGGGCCACCCAGAACAGCCACAGCTGCTGGAGGGCCCAGCCGCCGACGAAGAGGGCCTGACTGGTGCTGCGCGCCGGGTTCACCGACGTATTCGTCACGGGAATGCTGATCAGGTGAATGAGGGTCAGCGCGAGACCGATCGCGAGCCCGGCGAAGCCCGCGGGGGCCCGACGCTCGGTGGTGCCGAGGATGACGAGGAGGAACATGAAGGTCATCACCACCTCGGTCAGCAGGCAGGCGGGCAGCGCGTACTTGCCAGGCGAGTGTTCTCCGAAGCCATTCGCCGCGAACCCCGAGGCCGCAAGCTCGTATCCGGCCTGCCCGGTGGCGATGAGAGCGAGGACGCCCGCACCGAGCAGGCCACCCACCACCTGTGCCGCGATGTACGGGCCGAGCTCACCGGGGGCGAAGCGCCCCCCGGCCCACAGGCCGACCGAGACCGCCGGATTGAAGTGACCGCCCGAGATCGGTCCGAAGGCATAGGCCCCTGTCACCACGGTCAGCCCGAAGGCGAGCGAGACGCCGAGCAAACCGATCCCGACATCGGGAAATGCCGCAGCGAGGACAGCGCTGCCGCAGCCCCCGAGCACGAGCCAGAAGGTTCCGAGACACTCGGCCGCAAGCTTCGCTCCCATCGGTGATGACTCCCTTCGTCAGTGAAGAATCGTGTGTGGCTAGCACGGTGTCGCGCCAGGGTAAATGACTCGATCAGGGGACGACCTGGGCGTCAGCGGCGCAGGCGACGCCCTCGGCCGCGCACACCTGGTCGGCATGCGCTGCGAGGATGCGGCGCACTTCCTCGATGGCCAGCGGGTTGTCCTGAGCCGAATGGCCCTGACCTTCGATGATCAGCTCCGACTCCGCGCCCGCAAGCCGAGCGCTCTCGAAGGCGACGACGCCGTCGCTTTGCCCTTGGGCGGGCAGGGTGCCGGTGATCGGAATGATCGAGTGTGCGGCGACCTGGGGGGCCACGGGCAGAGCGGCCAGCGCCTCGAGAAAGGGGTTCCCCGGGCTCATGCCGTAGACGGCGCCCATCGCCGGGTGCTTGGGGTCGATCAGCACCGCATCCGGGTTCCCCGAGAACAGATCTGTCGTTGCCGCCAGCACGCTACGGGGCAAGCGGGCGAAGCTCGCGATCCATCGCGAAAGCCGCCAGGCGGCGACGTAGCTGCCTCGATGCGGCGTGGCGATGAAGATCACGCGTCGCACGAAGGGGAGCGGCTGCACGAAGAGGCTCCGTCGCAGGAGATCCCGTGTCTGGCTGCTGACCCGCAGGCTTTCGAGCGGCCTGCGGCTCACGGTGCGCCAGAGCCGGTCGCCGGAGTCGATCGCTGTCATCCGGGCGAGCAGGCCTCCCTGGCTGTGGCCAATGACGACCAGCTGCCGGAGGGCCGGGTCGTCGCCCGCCGGATCGAGTCGCTCGACCGTCGCAGCCAGGGTCTCGCGGAGCTTCATCGCGGAATACGGAATCGGATTGTTCGTCTCGTAGAAGAAAAACCAGTACTGGAAGCGATCCCGCAACGAGGAGCGGTTGCTCAGATCGTTCAGCATGTTCGCCCAGCGTCCGGCGCTCGATGCCGTGCCGTGGACGAAGACCACGGGGATGCGGCCTCGGCGATAGGGCTCGACGAAGGCCAGCGGCTTGTCGATCTGCTCCTGTCCAAGCAGGTCGCCGATCAAGAACCCGCGAAGCTCCCAGGCCCAGACCCGCGACTCGCGCAGGCCGGCCGCGAGGGCCGCGGTGGGCTCGACCTCCAGGGGTTCGCGGCGACCGTCGATCTCGACCCAGCGCGTCTCGAAGGCGTTGAACACCTGGAGGGAGGCATGGATCGTTTGCGCGGCGAGCTGGGTCGCGGGCGCCTCGATCTCGAGGAACGCTGTGACCGGGACCGTTGCGGTGACCGCGACGAGATCCTGCCCAGGCCCCTCGGGATCCGGAGCGAAGGAGGCCGCCAGCGGAGCGCCGATGCCGGGGCGCCGGTAGCGCATGCCAAGGCCCTTCACCGAGAGTTCCGCTACAGGCACGAAGTGGCGCAGCTGGCGCCCTCCCCATGTGAGCTGGTCGGGATTGCCGTCGACGACGAGCTGCTGGCCGAACGGCATCGCGTAAATGCCCGGCCGCAGCTCGACGTGTTGGCCGTCAGCCGATTCGAAGGCCTTCGCCAGGCCGCGGTTGTACAGGTCCGCCGCGAGGCGGGCTCGGGGATCGAGCTCGTCGAGGCGGCGATGCCCCGGCCCGGGGAACAGGAAGCCGTAGGCGTAGGCGACGGCGCAGAGGTAGTAGGGGCGGGCACGGTGCCTGTCCAGCGCCTCGGCGCGCTGGAAGCACAGCTCGGCCAGCGCGAAGGCGCCGTTGCGCTGCCGGTCGGAGGCCGTCAGGGTCCGGGCACGGAGCTCGGCGAGGGCGCCGTCGGGATCCTCGCGGACCCGCTGCCGCAGGTTCCAGCGGTAGAGCAGATTCTCGGTAAAGAGGCTGCGCTCGTCGGAGTCGAGCGCGCTCCGGGTCAGCGCTTCGGCTGCGCGTCGCGGGCTTACCCGCTTGACGTCGATCGGCGGGCCGCAGGCGGCCACGAGGAGACTCGTCGCGACGAGCCACGGCAGGATGCGAAGCGTCCAGCGCTTCAAGGGTGGCCTGTGCGCCTCTCGAGGTGGCCCACGACGCGTTCGGCCCAGGCCTCGATTGCTCGATCCACGTCCTCCCAGGTCTCGAAAGCGATGCCGCGGTCGGCGTGGTACTGCTCGAGACCCATCGCCAGGATCTCGTTCGTCTCGCCGTCGAGGATCTCGCCCTCGACGGCGGCGCTCTCGAGAAAGCGGCGGATCTCGGCATGCAGGGGCCCGCTCCCCGAGGTGACGGGGAATGCGCCGATCCCTTCGAACCGCCGCACGTCTTTGACGGCGTCCGAGGCCCGCGCAGCGGTCACGGCAAGACGAATGCGCATCACGCCCGGCCCCGGGGTGGCCACCAACAGGAAGCTCTCGGCCAGGCGGCGGCGGACCGCCGCATCGAGGTCGACGGCGAGCCGCGCGAGGTCCGCGGTCGGGATCGCCTCGAGAGAGCCCGTCCCGCTGCGCCAGATGGTCACCGGCTCGAGCAGGACCTTGTCGTAGGTCGTCCAGTGGGCCGCCGGGTTGTGGTAGGTCACGGCCGCGCCGCCCCGTCGCGGCGTATCGAGCTTCGCATAGTCCTCGAGAAAGCCCGACGGCTCGTGGTGCAGAACGCGGCGCGCGGGGCTGCAGGCGGCGAGGATCGCGAAGCAGAGCGCAGTGCGAAGGTGGGCGCGAGGCATCGTGGGATCGGGTCGGCGTGTTTTAGCGCGAGAGCGAGCCTGTACTGGATTCCAGACGGCTGTCGCAAGCGTCGGTTCTGGGCAGGAACGATGCGCTCGGCTAAGGTCGGCGCATGCTGAACGTTCTCGGCGCCAGTCCCTCGCCCTTCGTGCGCAAGGTCCGCGTGTTTCTCCACGAGAAGGGCCTTTCCTACGAGCACACACCCGTCGGTCCCGGCAGCTCGAAACCCGAGTTTCGCAAGATCAGCCCGCTGGGCAAGATCCCCGCCCTGGTCGACGGCGAGGTGGCGATCTGCGACTCCTCGGTGATCTGCCTGTACCTCGAACGCACGCATCCCGAGCCGCCGCTCTACCCCGATGCGCCTGCCGACTATGCGCGGGCGCTCTGGCTCGAGGAGTACGCCGATACTGCGCTTGCGGCGGTGGCGACCTTCGGCACCTTCGGGCGAAAGATCGTCGCCCCCTTGCGAGGGAAGCCCGTGGACGAGGCGGCGATCCAGCACACCCTCGAGCAGGAGCTGCCCCCGGTCTTCGATTACCTCGAAACGCAGGTGGGCACGCGGGAGCTCCTCGTGGGCGCTCGCTACTCGATCGCGGACATCGCCGTGGCGACGCACTTCGTGAACTTCCGCCATGGCGGCTTCGACGTCGATGCTCGGCGCTGGCCGCGGCTGCGAGCCTGGGTCGACCGGCACCTCGATCGGCCAATCTTCCGCGAGCTTGCGGCCGAGGATCGGCGGGTGCTCGGTCTCGCTTAGGCGACACGCGGCGCCATCGCGGGCTCAGCGTCGCGGACGCAGGGTCCCGACGAGATCGACATGGTCGTCGGTCCACGGCGGCCGGCCCGTGGCAGGAACCTGGGCCCAGCCCACGGTCGCGAGGGTCGCGAGCACGGGCGACTGGGGAGCCGCCAGGACCACCCAGGTCGAAGGCTCCCGGCCCCGGGCGCGCGCGGCGTCGTCGAGCTCGCGCTCGCCACGCCAGATGGCATCGAGCCCGACGGCCGCCGCGCCAGCGCCCAGCACGGGGACGAGATCGAAATGTCGGTTCGTGACGTGCGCGGCCATGATCCCCGAGGGCCGAAGGGTGCGGCGGTAGGTCTGCAGCGCCTCGACGGTCAGGAGGTGGACGGGAATGGCATCGGAGCTGAACGCATCGAGAATCAGAAGATCGTAGAGGTTCTCTTGGGCCTCGCCCAGGCGCAGGCGCGCATCGCCCAGCACGATGCGGATCTCGGCGGCGCTGTCGGCGAGGTAGGTGAACAGCGCAGGAGTGCGGGCGATGCGGACCACTTCGGGGTCGATCTCGAAGAAGTCGAGGCGTTCTCCTGCCCGGAGGTAGGCTGCGATGGCTCCGGTCCCGAGACCGACGACCCCCACCGGCCCCCTGCTGCCGCTGTCGCGCCAGGCGCGGAAGATCGCCCCGAGCGGGCCAGCAGGGTGATAGTACATCATCGGGATGCGTCGCAGGCTCTCGACGCGAGCCTGTCGGCCATGCTCGGTCACCCCGTGCGCCAGCGAGTGCCAGACCCCGTCCGGGTCGGCGACCACGCGATGCACGCCGAAAAAGGTGCGTGCACGATGCACGGTGCGATTGCTGTCCTCGGGCGAGAGCTGGGCCAGGCCGAACAGCGTCGCCAGCGCGAGGCCGAAGCCGAGGACGCGCGGCGCGAGCAGGAGGGCTACGGTGGCAGCGAGTAGATACGGCCACGCGGCGTGCCACCAAGGGTCGGTGATGCCGACCCGCGGCGCCGCCCACAGGGTTCCGAAAAACACGCTTCCGACGAGCAGCGGCGCCGCGAGGTCCGGCACCGCGCGGCGGGGATGCCGCGGAAGGCGGAGGAGGCAGGCGGCCACCAGCGCGAGCGGGTACTCGGCCACCCAGGAGAACACGACGGGCGCCACGAGCGCGGCCAGCGCGCCGCCGAGCACGCCGCCGAGGGCGAGCAGCAAGTAGAATTCGGTCAGTCGCACGGGTGCCGGCCGTTCGGCGGCGAGCCGTCCATGGCAGGCGAGCGCCGCGACGAACAGGCCCACGAGCTGGAGGCCCACGATCGCCGGGAGCGGGACCCCCGGGAGCAGGAGGAAGGAGCTGACCGCCATCGGAACCGCGATCCAGGGGAGCAGGGCCGAGACGGTGGCCACGGCGACCAGCGGCCGGCGGGCGAAGACGACAATGAAGCTCAAGAGATAGATGCCGAGCGGTACCACCCACAGCAGCGGCACGGCGGCGATATCCGTGGAGACGAGCTGGGTGACGGCGATGAGCAGGCTCGAGGGTACGAGGGCGAGGACGAGCCAGCGGAGGCGCTCGGCGAGCGTGCCGCTGGCCGTCCCGCTGGCAGTCGCGGCATCGTCGGCGCGCTGCGTGGCGAGGAGGGCGCAGGCGGCGGTGCACAGCGCGAACACGGCATAGCCCACCGCCCACCAGCGCCATTGCTGCGCCAGCGTGCTGCGGGGCTCGATGACGAAGGGATAGGCGGCAAGCGCGAGCAAGCTGCCCGCGTTGCTGGCTGCATAGAGGAAGTAGGGGTCGCGGGCGCTCGGGTGGCCGCTCGCTGCGAACCAGCGCTGGACGAGCGGCGCGTTCGCCGACAGCAGCACGACCAGCGGACCCAGCATTCCCGCGAGGGTTCCCAGGACCCAGGCGACGGGCGAGCGGTCGGCCGCCGGCGCGCCGGTCGGCGCCGTGACGGGCAGGAGCGCGATGGCGGCGAGCGCGAGGAGGGCGTGCAGGCGCGCCTGCCAGCGCACCCCCGCCAGACGAACCGAAAGGTGCGCCCAGGCATAACCCGCGAGCAGCGCCGTCTGGAAGAAGACCATCGCCGTGTTCCACACGGCCGGGCTGCCGCCGAGCACGGGCAGGAGGGTGCGTGCGGCGAGCGGCTGGACTCCGAAGAGCAGGGCCGCGCCGAGGAAGGTCGTGAGCGTGGCGAGCGGACCGAGAGCGGGCATGCGGAGCGAGAGGCGCGTAGGTATCGCCCCGCTCCCCGCGAGGCAATCAGGTGTACAGCCCCGGGAAGCGCGTCGTGCTCGGCGAAAATCCGGGGAAGACCGGCGCCATCGCCGACATGCCGAGCCCCATGTGGCGGATCAGGGCCTCGGCGAACACGTCGCGGAAGTCGGTGGTCACCTGCAGGTCCTGGCCGATGTACCGCTGCGCGGGCGCGAGACCCGGCCACACCCCGTCGCGCAGGAGGACGCGACCGCCGGTGATGCCGCCGCCCAGCGCCATCATGACCCCGCCATGGCCGTGGTCGGTGCCGTCGCCACCGTTCTCGTCGACGCGCCGGCCGAACTCGGTCATGACCAGCGTGAGCGTCCGGCCGAGATCCGCACCCAGGTCGTCATGGAAGGCCTTCAAGGCGGCCGAGAACTCGGCTCCGCTCGAAGTGTGAGCGGGACGGATCGGGGCTGCCGGCGGCGTGGATGAAGGCCAGCGTTCCCGCCGTGTACAGGCCGTGCAGATCGGCGAAGGCCGGATTGAGGCCGAAGAAGCCGTCGAGCGGCAGCTGCGTTCCCGGCGCGATACGCACTGTCGGGCGACTCGAGTAGTAGAACGGATCGCCGACCGGGACGACGGTGTTGAGCCCGTCCGCCGCCCCGCGCTGGTAGATCGAGACGAGCACCGGCGAGGATCCGGCAGCCCGCGCCCGTCGCGCCCACGGTGGCACGATCAGCGCCGTCATGGCCACGGCAGCCGACTGGAGAAAGGCTCTGCGGGTCAGTGTCATCGCCGTGCTCGTGCTGCTCAGTGCTGGAGAAACTCCGGGCTCGCCAGCAAGACCGCTGCGGCCTGCTCGACACGTTTCGCTGGGACGGGCTCGGGAAGGACTTCGAGGAATTCGATGGTGGCAGATCGTGTTTCGGGGCTCACCGGCCCGAGGAAGAGCATGCCGAGGAGTCCGTCCGTGATCTGCTCCGGCGTGCCGCCGCTGACGGCGTAGCTGATGTCCAGGCCATACGATCCGCCGCTCATGGCCTCGGCCTCGTTGACCCGCTTGATCGCCGTGCCAGGTGCGATCCAGAACCGCGAGCTGTCGGGGTACCCCGTGGGCGGCCCCGCCTCGTAGAGGTCCTCGCCCAGCTGCGCGATGCGATTGCGCACGGTGTTCGTGTTGAACCCGAGCGGGTCCGCACCAAGCGCGCGGATGGCGCTGGCGAAGAAGTGCAGCGGCCGTTTCACCTTGGCTTGGCGATGCTGCGGATAGGTGAGGAACTCGGGCGAGGTCACGATCGTCTCGACGACCGCCCGCAGATCGCCGCCCGTCCCGAGAAATACGCCGGCCGCCTCGTCGATCAGCCGCTGCGGCGGGGTTTCCGACACGAAGCGGACGATGAGCTTGCGAGCGATGAACCGCGCCGTATCGGGTGATGGGCGAGAAAGTCGATCATGGCGAGGCCGTCGTCGATGCCGCCGTTCGGCGGGATCGCCTGGCCCATGACCGTCTTGGCCCCCTGGTCGTGGTAGTCGTCGCGGTACTCGAAGCCGCCGACGGCGTTCGCGTAGTTCTCCTTCCAGCCGGTGAAGCACCGGGCGAGCTCCACGACGTCCGTCTCGGTGTAGGGACCGGTCACACTGACCGTGTGCAGCTCGAGCAGCTCGCGGGAGTAGTTTTCGTTGAGCGCCCCGACGCGATTGCGGCGGTTGTCGAGGTAGTCGCCCATGGCGGGAGCCCTGGCGGTCGCCAGGAGGAGGTCCTCGAATCGGACCAACACCTTGGGCCGGATCGCGATGCGGTCGTACGGGCTGATGTCGTACTTCGTGCGCTGGCTGCTGCCGGCTGCGACGTTGAAGTGGTTCAACCAGAAGTCGACCAGCACTTCCGCTAGCTGCCGGCGGCTCATGACGGCGCGCAGCACCTTCGCCTGTTTCAACTCGCGTGCGATGACGCCGAGGGGTTGCTGGGGGGCACCGGGTTGCTCGCGTAGTTCGCCCGGAGCTGCTGGAAGGTCATCGACAGGCTCGGGAACTGCGTCAGCGCCGCATCGAGCGCGCTGTCGTCGATGGCCTGCCAGTCGAGCTGCTCCTGGATGGACGCAGCGATTCCCAGGGTCGCGATGCGTGCGCGCGTCCAGGCATCGGGCCCGTAACCCAGGCGGTTCAGCACGTGCTCGCGCAGCTCCGCCGATTCGCAGGACAAGTTGCCGGTGCCATCGTCGGTGAGATCGCAGTCGATCGAAAGGGCGTCGGCCCCGGCAAGCAGGCGATAGAACGCTCTGCGGGCGACCCCTTCCGCGCAGACGCCGAGCGCCGCCGGCGTCCCCGCGCTCGCACAGACCCCCGGGAATGCCTGGGAGAGCGGCGTGAGCATGCCAGCGCAGCGCTCGGCAGTGCGATCGCGCAGCCGGCTGGCTTTGCGCGCGATCTTGCCCTTCGCGTCGCTCTGGACGACCGTGATGAGCTCGGCCTCGAGCTCGGCCGCCGATCCGACCGGAGCCTTGGGGGTTGTGCCGGTGACACGGCGGCTGCCCTTGAGCGCATTCTTCTTCGCCGGGAGCGCCTCGCGCCAGAGCGCGGCGAAGAGGTCGCTCGCGTACCGCAGCACATCGGCCTGACAGCGTGCGCCCTCGCGATCGACTGCGGAGGCGACCAGCGCCGTGTCGAGGTCCGTGCCGAACAGCGCCGCCACGAGTCCCAGCGTCGCCGTCTGCACGGCTGCCGTCACCTCAGCGGCCCCGACGTAGCCGAACGGCGGGAGCTGCTCCGGCGTGGCGAGGCAGCTCTGGCTATCCCGGGCGGCGAGTCGGGCGCTCTCCCGGGCGACCGAGCCAGCGACGTCGTTGGTGAGACAGGCCTGCGCCGTCTGCGCCTGCGGGGGCACCCCGAGGCGGACAGTCAGGCCGCGCGCGGCATCCTGCACGCGGCGGAGACTGACCCTGTTCTGGGTTCTGGCGAGGCGCACCCCGAACTTGTTGAGGTCGTTGAGACAGCGCTGTTGTGCGCTCGTCGACGATGCCCGTCTGTCTCAGTGCACGTTGCGACCGGCATCGGTGGCGAGCGCGCCGCGCAGATCGTTCCGGAACCGCCCGACGATGTCTCCGAGCGCCTCGCTCAGAGCGGCGACGACGGCCGGGGCCTCGTTCGAGGCCGCGAGCGCCTGCCCCGCGTAGGTGCGCTCGAGGAGGAGCGTGTCGGCCCGGGTCGCTCGAAGCGCCAGCACGATCTCGGCCCGCACGGAGAGCGGATCGATCGCGACTCCCTCGAAGCGGCGCAGCTCGGCTGCGACCTCGATGGCTGGGCCCGAGCCGCGGCCTTCGAGAAGGTCGCGAAGTGCAGCAGCGAGGAGCATGCGCGGCGGAGCCGCCCAGCGGTCGTAGACGCGATACTCGACCTCGACCGGCGAGGTTCGCATGGCGAGCCGCGAGCTGGCGTAGGCCTGGTCCACTACCACCGCAGCGATGCGAATGGGCGCGTCCAGCGCGGGGTCCGGACTGGCCACGGGCGCGAGCATCCAGTAGCGAAGCGCCGGTGTCGGCCGGGCAAGCCCGCAGCTCGTCACGGCCATGGCCACGGCCATGGCGGCGAGGCGGCGAGTCCAGATCGCAGACCGGGTCACCGCGGCTCCACGTCCCGGCCCCGCAGCAGCAGCGACGGGTCGCTCTGGATCAGATCGACGGTCTCCTCCAGGCGCTGGGTGACGACGGCCAGATCGGCGAGCAGCGTGGCGAGCGAGCCGCCAGTCGCGGTCAGCTGCTCGCGGAGCGACTGGACGAGCCCCCGGACCTCTCGCACGGTGTCGTTGGCATTGCGCGCGGCAGTGGCGAGCTGGCCGAGGAGGTCGCCCTGGGCGCCCTGCAGATCGGCAATCAACGCATCGACCCGCAGCGCCGCCTTGTGCACCTGCTTGATCAGCTTGCCCAGCGACCGTCCGGTGTCCTCCTCGCGAAACCCTGTGGTGATCGCCTGCAAGTTTTCCGCGACGGTGCCCAGGTCCCCGACGAAGGTGCTGAGCTTCTCGTTGTTGCTCGGCGTAAAGACCTGCTCGTCGAGGCGTTGCAGGATCGCCAGGGCCCGGCTCGCGATCTCCTCCGCACGGTCGCGGAACTGCTCGAGGGACCGCGCGTCGCCAGCGATGGTGCCCCCCGGGGGCAGGCGACCCGCCGCGACCGTCCCGCCCTGAAGCTGGATCAGCTTGATGCCCGTGACCAGCGACCCCACCAGCACCGCGCTCGTATCGCGCTGAATGGGGGTGCCGGGTCGCACCTCGATCAGCACCGCCACCTCGGGAGGGACATCGCCCGTGAGGCGGATGTCGGCCACGCGGCCCACCACCACGCCCTGGAAATCCACGGCGGCGCCCGGCGCAAGACCGCTCACCGAACGCTGGAAGCGCACCGTGTAGCGGTCCACGGAGCGAAACAGCCGAGCCCCCGCGATCCACAGCAGCGCTGCCGCGAGGACCGCCGCGCTCGCGAGCACGAAGCCTCCGACCAGTGCGAGATCGCGCTTCGTGGCTCTCACGATCGCACGCTCACGATCCGCCGAGTCCCTCGAGGAGCGAGCGCTCTCCGGCCTGGGGAAGCGGCGAGCGGGCGAAGAATGCCTGAACTTCTGGCGCGGGGTGCTGGCGCACGGCATCCAAGGCGCCGGCGGCCAGGACACGGCCTCCGGCGAGCATGAGGACCCGGTCCGCGATCGCCTGGATGCTCCCGATCTCGTGGGTGACCACCACGATGCCGAGCCGAGCGCGGGCTCGGAGCTCGAGCAGCAGGTCGTCGAGACCGCGGGCGGTGACCGGGTCGAGGCCGGCCGAAGGCTCGTCGACCAGCAGCAACCGCGGCTCGAGAGCGAGCGCCCGCGCGAGGCCAGCGCGTTTGCGCATACCTCCGGACAGGGCAGCCGGGAAAAGGTCCGCTGCGCCGGCGAGGCCCACGCGCGAGAGGTGAAGGCGGGCGAGCATCGTCGCCGTCCGTCGGTCGAGCCCCCAGTGCTCCTCGATCGGCAGGGCCACGTTTTCCGCCACGCTCAGGGAGTTGAGCAGCGCGGCACCCTGGAAGGCCATGCCGACACTGCGCAGGATGTCCTCGCGGTCCGGTCCGCGTGCGGCGTGCACGTCCCGGCCACCGATGAGTACGCGGCCCCGTCGCGGCGGCAGCAGGCCCACCACGCAGCGCAGCAGCGTGCTCTTGCCGCAGCCACTCGTTCCCAGCACCACGAGAATCTCGCCCTCCCGAACGGTGAAGGAGATGCCGTCCAGAACCGTTCGCTCGTCGTAGCCCGCGGCGAGATCGTCCACCGTCAGGAGAGGCGTCGGGTCCGTCATCCGATCAGGTAGAAGAACGCGGTGAATCCTGCGTTCGTCACGATGCAGGCAACGATCGAGGTCACGACGGCCGCCGTAGTCGCTCGACCGACGCCCGCCGGTCCCCCCTCCACCGTCAGCCCGCGCCACGCTCCGACGAGCGCGATGAGCGTTCCGAAGGCGAGGCTCTTGACGAGCCCGGTCGCCAGATCGCCGACGAAGAGCGATTTCACCGTCTGCGCGAGGTAGGCCTGGCTCGGCAGCCCGAGCACGAGCACGGCGATCAGCCAGCCGCCCGCGATCCCCGCGGTCGTGGCCAGCACCGTCAGACACGGCAAGGCGATCGCGAGGGCCGCGAGGCGGGGGACGACGAGGAAGCGCACGGGGCTCAGCGCCATCGTCCGCAGGGCATCGATTTCCTCGGATACGACCATGGTGCCAATCTCGGCCGCGATCGCCGAGCCACTGCGTCCTGCGACGACGACGGCGGTGACCAGCGGCCCCATCTCGCGGGTCATCGAGATGGCCACCAGATTCGCGACGAAGATCTGTGCTCCGAACTGCCGGAGCTGGAGCGCCCCATTGAGCGCGAGCACCACGCCAACGAGCAGCGCGATGAAGACGACGATCGGCGTGGCCCGCACGCCCGCCTGCGCCATCTGGGCCAGCGCGATCTCCCACTTGAGACCGCGCGGACCGACGGGGACGAGCACGCCGCCGATGGCCTCGCCAAGGAAAGGGAGCATCCTCCGAGCACGGTCGCGCAGGGCCAGGGTCGCGGCACCGAGCTGCTCGAGCCACGAGCGGTGTGTCGTCGGCGTGCCGGGCTCGACGAGCGCCAGCGGGACGGCAGCCAGCGCGGCGGCCAGGCTCGACGAGGTCCCGGCCAGACGGACGACCAGCCCGCCGCTGCGGGCGTCGGCGAGCAGCGTCAGCAGCCGCGCCACCGTGACGGTGTCCACGCGCTCGAATGCCGAGACATCGACGAGAAGCGCCGAGCCGGCGGGGAGGCGCGAGAGCTCGCGCCGGGCGGCCTCGAGCGAGGCCCCGTCGAGTGGAGGGCGCAGCACGAGCCGCGGGGTGTCAGTCCCCATGCGCGCGGCCGGTATCACGGGAGATCGGACCCCTCAAACCCGGTAGGGCAGCGCACCGGCATATCCATAGCTGGATAACCTCGCACTGGGGATAGCGGACTAGCGGTCCACGTGCTAAGCGATCTCGGAGGAGGAACTCCTGTGGCACGACGAAACACTGCCATGGCACCGGCCGAAGGGAGCAGCGCCGAGCCCCTGGTGAACCTGAACGCTCGCGTACCCAAGCAACTGTGGCGGCGCGTGCGCCTCAAGTGCCTCGAGGAGGGACGGCTCTTGCGCACGTTCATCACCGAGGCGCTGGAAGAACACCTGCGGAACCGGACGCGAGGTGGGCGAGGTCTCTGAGCTTCCGACGGCTTTCCTTACCGGCCCCACGGAGCTCAGGGGCTCGCGGCGTCGGCGCTCCGGCGGCGCTCGGCGGCAAGCGCGGGCGGGAGGACTTCAGGCGGTGGCATCGCGCGGATCTTCTGCGCGGACGCCTGCGCCAGCGGGCGCAGGGCCTCCTCCTCGCCGACGCTCAGTCGCTCGAGCGCGGGCAACGCTGCCGGATCGCCGATCTCGCCGAGGGCATGGATCGCGTTGCCCCGCAGGGCGAGCTCCCCGGGTCGGGCGAGGAAGTCGAGGATGGGTTTGGTGGCAGCGCGATCGCCGATCTTGCCGAGGGCCACCAGGATGCGCTGTTTGGTCGGAGGATCGGTGTCACGCAGGAAGAGCTGCTGCACCAGCGGGGCAACGGCCTCGTTCGCGCGTATCGTTCCCAGGGTGTCGATTGCCTTGAGGCGGATGCTGGGCTGAGGATCGTTCGCGGCCTGGAGCAGGTAGCCGAGGGCCTTGTCCCGATCGTCTACGGTCCCGAGGGCCACGATGCCTTCCAGCTTGGTCGGAATGTCGTCGTCCTCGAACTTGCGGACGGCCTCGTCGAGCTTGGCCTGAGCCGCCGGGCGATTGCGCTCGCGCAGGCGCTGCCGGGCGGCGTCCGGGGTCGTCGGAAGCTGCGCGTCGGCGCAGGGCGCGAGGACAGCGAGCACGAAGGCCCCGGCTGTTGCGATGCGCAGGAGGCCCGGACCGGGTGAGCGGGTGGCCATTGGCGTCGCACTGTCTCGCAGGAAGCGGCGCTTTGCAACAACAGAGGGGCGCGCCGCTTCTGCCGGGGGGCGCGATCTGCTAACGCTTCCACCGAGCGAGGAGGGGAGCGGTCTGCCGTGGGATCGAGAGGCGGTCCTCGCCGGCCTGGCGAGGATCCTGGATGCGGCAAGTCTGGAGGAGCTTTTCGCAGGGTCCGAGGCCGAGGCCGCGTTCCTCCACGGCGTGCTGCTGGAAGTATCGCGAGGCCGCGGGGCGAGCCTCGGCGCTGCGATCCGACGGACGGCCCGTCTGCGCGGCACGACGGCCGCCTTTGTCGTCGATCGGGCTGCGGCCTTCTGCGCCGCCATGGCGGCGCGGCGCAGGGAAGATCTCTATCGTATTCTGGGTGTGCCGCCGCTGGCCTCGGGCGAGACCATCGACCGCCGCTGGCAGGAGATCGTCCGAGAGCGGAACGGCGCCGATGACAGCACGCCTGGCTGCTTCGAGCCCCTCGAAGCAGCGTGGCAGATCTTGCGCGATCCCGTGCGTCGCGCGCGGTACGAAGAGTTCTGGCGGCGAGCGCTCTGGCCCTTCGAGCGCGTCGCGGGCCGGGTGTCATCCGCCAGTCCGACGGCGCAGTAGGGGCAGGGGACCGGCCGGCAGGGGTCTCCCCTCGACGAGCGCGTCAACCCAGGGCGCGGTGGCGGCGAGCAGCGCCGTGGCGTCGACGGTACGCAGGGCGTCGCCCGCCTCGGCGAGGCGGGCGCGACCGTCGACCAACAACTTGCGCGCGCCCCGATGGTTCCCGTGGGCAAGGTGGTGCCAGGCCGCGGCGATCTGGATGAGCCCCTGAAGCGCGTCCCGCCGGGCGCCCTCGCTCCCATGCCAGAGGGGCTCGAGGACCTCGTGGACCTCGAAGAAGAGCCCCTGCGCCCACAGCGCTTCTGCCTGGGCCAGCGCCCGCTCGAGGGGATCTGCACGCCCGGCGGGGACCGCGGCAAGGGCCGCGTGCAAGGCGCGGTGCGCATGGTGCGCCACGGCCTCTCGCCATGGGGTGTGGATCGCGAGGAGCTCGTTCGCCCCGAGGTCGACGAGGTGCAGGCGCGCCAGGAGACGACCGACCTCGGCCGGGGGAGCTGCATCCCGGGAGGACGCGAGCCAGCCGAGGGCCTCCCGCGCCGGCGCGCTGTCGAATGCAGCGAGGGCGAGGCGGGCGAGGGCATCGCGAAGCGGTAGGGGAAACGGGGAGAGGGCCATGCTTTTGTGGATGGACGCGGGAGTGTGCTAGCGACCCGTCGCCGTGGCGCAGCTGTACACCGTTCGCAGGCGGCGAGGCTATCGCGGGGCTGGCGGGATGGCGCCGTGAGCGCGGACACGACACGGCCGCTTGCCGGCCGCGTTGGCCTAGTCACGGGAGCCTCGGGTGGGATCGGCGCAGCGACCGCGCAGGCGCTTGCGGCTGCGGGAATGGCGGTGATGCTCGTCGCGCGGCGCGCCGAGCGGCTCGCGGCGGTCTGCGCTGCGATCCAGGCCGCGGGCGGCGAAGCCGCGTGGCAGGTCAGCGATGTGCGCCGCTCGCACGAGATGGAGGCTGCGGTGGATGCGGCGGCGGAGCGCTGGGGTCGGCTCGATGCACTGGTCAACAATGCAGCGGTCGGCGCGGTGGCCCCGGTGGCCGAGGGAGATCTCGACGCCTGGCGAGCCGTGTTCGAGACGAACGTCCTGGGGCCCATGGTGGCCTGTCGGGCCGCCCTGCGCCACATGCTCCCGCAAGGTACCGGTGATATCCTCAATGTCGGTTCCGCGGCCGCGCAGGGAGCCTGGCCGCATCTGGCAGCCTATGCGGCGTCCAAGGCGGCGCTGGAGGCGTTCTCGCGCTGCCTGCGGGCCGAGGTGGCCGGGGCGGGCATTCGGGTGATGACGATCGAGATTCACAACGTGCAGGGAACCGACTTCGCCACCGGCCTCGATCCGCGGCGGCTGTCCGAGGCAGTGGCGCGCTGGGTGGAGGTCGGCGCGCTCGATCCGCGGGCGCCGTCGATCACGCCAGCGGACGTCGCCCGGGCCATCGCCTTTCAGCTGTCGCAGCCCGCCCCCGCCAGCGTGCACCACCTGGTCATCCGCTCTCGCGAGAATTGAGGCCTGCGGCGCGCGTTCAGGACGCCATGCGCGCGGCGAGCAGCTCCTGGCAGCGCGCGAGCCAGCGGAGGCTCGCCTCGACCTGGCCGAGCACGGCTTCCCGGGCGAGCTGGCCGGTTAGCGAGCCGTCGCCGCGCCCGCGCGTGCTTTCCCGGACGAGCTCGAGCCAGCGGCGCCATTCCTCTTCTTGCCGGGTGAGCTGCGCGCGCATGGCCTCGGGACCGTGGCGCTCCGCGGCGAGAACCCGCACGAAGATCTCTTGCCGTGGCGGCTCGGGCCAGCCAGGACGACGCGCAAGCCAGGTGCGGAGCGCGCGCTCGCCCCGCGCGGTCAGGCGAAAACGCCGGCGCAATCGCGCTCCCGAGGTGTCCCGCTCGCTGGTGACGAGCCCGCGGCGCTCGAGCTGGTGGAGCACCTGGTACACCTGGCCCACGTTCGGGTTCCACAGCGGTCCGAAGCGCTGACTGAAGCGCTTCACGAGGCGGTACCCGTGCGAGGCTTCTTCCTCAAGCAACGCCAGCAACGCCCAGCGCAGATGCATGACGACGACCCTCCCTCCTCCGCGGGCAGAGGCAACCGGCGTGCCAGGCAGGCCGTCGCGGGACGCCGCGGAGGACCCTCTCGCATCGCTGCTCTCCGCGCCGGGTCCGCCGCCGTTCGGGACGCCGGACCCTCGCCGAGCGCGACTGGTGCTGGGCAGGAGCAAGGGACGACAGACCGGCGCTCGCTCAGCGGAGTGTCTTCGCCCGGCAACGGGCGCGTGTCCGCAGCGGCGCGTGGCGTGCCCGGATGGTGGAGGCTCGCTCACGCCCGAGCGCGCTCGCGCGCGAGCGTGATCATTCCGCGCACGAGCAGGTCGAGATCGACGGGCGTGTCCCAGGGGGCCCCGCGCAGCTCGCGGTACGCGCGAGCTACGTTCACGACGATGCGCTCGGGCTCGGTCCAGGCGGCGTACGGCCCGAGGTCGATGCGCCGGGCCGCCTCCTCCACCGACAGTCCCTGGGCGTAGCAGCGCTCGGACTCGGCACGCACGTAGCGCAGATAGGCCTGCATCTCGCGCGCCCCCTCGATTCCGCACAGGGGACCGTGGCCCGGGACGATGACGGCCGGGGCGAGCGCCATGATCTGGTCGAGGGCGGCGATCCAGCGCTCGAAGGTCCCTTCCCAGCCAATCGGCGTGCAGAGACGAAAGATGACGTCGCCGGCGAAGACCACCCGCTCGGCAGGCAGATGGACGATGAGGTCGCCTGCGGTGTGCGCGGGGCCCACGTGGATCAGGCGAACCTCGATGCCGCCCACGTCGAGCGTGAGGCGCTCGTCGACGAGTCGCGTGGGCGGGCGCAGCTCGATGCCGCTGAAGTCCCACGGGCGCAACCGTTCGGCGAACGCCGCCAGCACCTCGTCGTCGCTGGCGCTGGCCTGCTGCAGCGCCTGCAACAGCTCCGGCCGCTCGCGTTCGAAGGCCGCTGCGCAGGCGCGATGTCCGATGATCTCCGCGTCTGGGAACAGCTGGTTTCCCCAGCAGTGATCGCCGTTGTGGTGCGTGTTCACCACCTGGCGGATGGGGCCGGCGTGGACGCGGGCGTACTCCGCGATGAGCTGGCGCGTGTGCGGAAGATCCCAGAAGGTGTCCACGACGAGCCCACCGCCACGAGCCACCAGGCCCGAGTTGCTGCAGCCGAGCCCGCAGTCCTCCTGCAGACAGGCCCAGACTTGCGGGGCAATGGGGCGAAGCTCCATGACCGACCGGCTATCATCGCGGCGCAACGGCCAACAAGTCGTCCAGCCGGGCCAGATCGCGATCGTCGGCGATCTCCTCCTGGAGCCGAGCCAGCCAGGCGGCATAGGCTTCGCCGGTCCACGCGCGATGCTCGCCTCGTCGGTAGGCGTCGGCGTTGCGGTGGTACTGCCAGGCGTTCAGCCGGTTCTCGCGCGTGGCGTCCCGCGTCTTGAGCAGCCGCGCAGGGACGCCGGCGATGATCGAGCCGGGCGGGAACACCTCGCCCTCGCGCACGAAGGCGCCACCGGCCACGATCGAGCCGCGACCGATCACCGCGCCGTCCATGATGGTCGCTCCGATCCCGACCAGCACCGCGTCCTCGATGGTGCAACCGTGGAGCGTCACATGGTGCGTGATCGAGCAGAAATCGCCCACGCGGGTGCCGCGCTCGAACGCCACGTGGATCATGACGAAATCCTGCACGTTGGTCAGCCGTCCGATGGCGATCTCATGGCACTCGGCGCGCATCACGGCGTGGGGCCACACCGAGGCGCCGGCCCCGAGCCGGATGCGACCGTAGAGCTGGGCCCCCGGCGCGATCCAGACCGTGGGATGGATGTCCTGCATGCGCGGTCCTCTAGCACGCTCGCTCTCGCGGACCACTGTCGGTGTCATGACAACGGCGGAGCCGGGGGGTACGATACCGGCCGTGCGACTGGCGGCCATCGATCTCGGGACGAACTCGGTGCACATGGTCATCGCCGAGGTGACCCCCGACGGGCGCATCACGGTGGTGGATCGGGTCAAGGAGATGGTGCGCCTCGGCCGTCATGCCTTCACCACGGGCCGCCTCTCGCCGGAGGCCATGGCGCTGGCGAGCCGGGCCCTGCGGACCTTCCGCGGCCTGGCGCAGGCCCGCCGTGTCCAGCGTATCCGGGCAGTTGCGACGAGCGCGGTCCGCGAGGCGCGCAACGGCGCGAGCTTCATCCGTCGCCTCGCCCGGGAGACGGGTCTCCGGGTCGAGGTCATCTCGGGTGTGGAGGAGGCGCGGCTTATCTTCCGCGCGGCCCGACATGCCCTCGGGCTAGCCGGCGGGCCGCATCTCCTGGTCGATGTCGGTGGGGGCAGCGTCGAGCTGGCGCTGGTGCACGATGGGCAGCCCGTGTGGATGCGAAGTCTGCCGCTCGGGGTGGCGCGGCTCACGGAGCAGTTCCTGCACCGCGATCCCCCCAGTGCCAGCCAGGTGCGTGCCCTCCAGACGCACATCGAGCGGACCGTGGGCGACCTCCTGCGCCGCGCACGGCGGGCCGGCGCGGTCCAGGCGGTCGGGACCTCGGGGACGGTCAACACGCTGGTGCAGATGGCGCTTGCCGCGCGCGGCGAAGAACCCGGGCGGCTGCACGGCGCGAGCGCTCCGGCCTACGAGATCGCGCGAGTGCGGCGACGGATTCTCGAGCTGCCGGCGGCGGAGCGCCTCGAGCTCCCGGGCATGGAGGCGAAACGTGTCGATCTCATGCCCGCCGCGGGCGTGCTCCTCGACGTCATTCTCAGTCGCGCCGGTGGGCTCGACCTGGTGGCCTGTGGTTGGGCCTTGCGCGAGGGGGTGTTGCTCGAGCTGGCCCGGATCGGGGAGGAACGCAGCCCCGCGACGCGCACGGGCCGGCGCCGTTCGGTCGAGGCGCTCGCCCGGCGTTTCACGGTCGGCGGGAACGGGCACGGCCGGCAGGTGGCCCTGCTCACGGCGCAGCTCTACACCGCCTTCGCGACCGACCTGGGATTGCCGCCGGAAGGCCGCGAGCTCGCGGAGTACGCAGCGATCCTCCACGACATCGGGCATGCTGTCGATCATGATCGCCACCATCTGCATACCGCCTACCTCGTCCAGAACAGCGAGTTGCTCGGCTTCACCCCGACCGAAATCGCGGTGCTCGCGTTCGCGGCTCGGGGGCACCGCAAGCAGCCCCCGAAGATGTCCGATCCCGAGTTGCAGACCCTGCCGCCGGCCGCCCGCCGGCTCGTGCGCGGCATTGCCGCCTGCCTGCGGCTGGCCGATGCCCTCGACAGGACCCATCTCGCTGTGATCAAGACGCTCGAGGTCGTCCGATCCGGAGGGGGCGTGATCATTCGTGTCGATGCCGGCGACGAGGATGCGGAGCTGGAGCTGTGGTCAGCGGAGCGCCGCGTGGATTTGCTCGCGCGATTGCTCGATCGGCCAGTGACCCTGCGCTTGCGGCGCCCTCGAGCACGCCGTGCGTTGCGAGCCGCCGCCGGGCCGCCGCGATGAGCGACGGAGGCCTGCTACGCCAGGCGCATCCCTACCCGGGGCGCCTGATCGCCGTCGAGGGAATCGATGGCTCCGGCAAGTCGACGCAGCTCCTGCTACTCGAGCGCTGGCTCACCGCCCAGGGCTACCGCGTGCACTTCACCGAGTGGAACAGCTCGCCCCTCGTTCGCCGGTCGATGAAGCGGGGGAAGAAGCAGGACCTGCTGACGCCAACGACCTTCAGCCTCCTGCATGCGGTCGATTTCGCCGACCGCCTGACGTATCAGATCGTGCCGTTTCTCAAGGGGGGAATGCTCGTTCTCTGCGACCGCTACGTGTTCACGGCCTTCGCCCGCGATGTGGCGCGTGGCGTCCATCCGGCGTGGGTTCGCGCCGTCTACAGCTTTGCGCCGCGGCCCGATCTGACGATGTATTTTCGGGTCCCGATCGAGGTGTCCCTGCAGCGCCTGCTCGCCGGTCGGACGAAGCTCAAGTACCACGAAGCGGGCATGGATGTGGGCCTGTCCGCCGATCCCGTCGAGAGCTTCCGGCTGTTTCAGGGCCGCGTGCTCGCCCTCTACGACGAGCTGGCGATCGAGTTCGGGCTGCGCGTCATCGATGCGTCAGGGGACATCCCGACGCAGCAGAAAGTGGTGCGGGACATGGTGGAGGAGGTGCTTCGTGGGTATCGGCCCGGGCGGAGCGCGGGGCGGGTCCGTGCCGCGCGGCGCTAGCCCGAGCAAGCAGTGGTACGGCCACGGCTTGCCGTACCTCGACGTCGGGCCGCTGCCCGGACACCTGATCGTGATCGAGGGGACGGACAGCGTCGGGCGGTCGACGCAGATCGAGCTGCTCCGTCCCTGGCTCGAGCTCGAGGGCTGGGCCGTCAGCAACACCGGCTGGACGCGTTCTCCACTCCTCTCCGACACGATCAACGAGGCCAAGGCCGGCCACGAGCTCACCACGACGACCTTCAGCCTCCTCTACGCCGCCGACTTCGCCGATCGGCTCGAGCACCAGATCATCCCGGCGCTGCGCGCGGGCTTCGTCGTCATCGCTGACCGCTACATGTACACCGCGTTCGCCCGCAACGCGGTCATGGGCGTCGATCCGGCCTGGACCGAGCAGCTTTTCGGCCTGGCCCTGGTGCCCGATCTGGTGCTGTATCTCGCCATCGACGTCGACTCCCTCGTCCCGCGGGTGCTCGGTGGCAAGGGGATGGATTACTGGGAGTCGGGGATGCACCTCGCGCTGGGCCACGATCTGTACGACTCCTTCGTTCGCTACCAGCGTCGCCTGATCGCCGAGTACGATCGCCTGGCCGAGGAGTTCGGCTTCTTGACGATCGATGCCCGGCCGCCTGTCGAGATCATCCAGGCTGCGTTGCGTGCGGCCATCGCAGAATACCTGGCGCGGGGCCGGCCTGCACCGCCGTCCGCGGGCGGGCCCCGTCCGAGGCCGCGGTCGCTGTGATGGACGATCCGCAGGGAAGGGGGGACACCCGCCGGGTGGCACTGCAGCCGGAGGAGGACGCGAGCGGCGCAGCGCGCCGCGCGATCGCAGCCCATGTGCAGCACTGGCGGCGGGAGGAGGCAGCGGCGCGGCACGGGGATGCCGAGGCGATCCATCAGCTGCGCGTCGCGACACGACGGTTGCGGGCCCTGCTGCGGCTCTTCGCGCCCGTCCTGCCCGTGTCCGTCGTGACGCGAGGCCGGGAGGGGCTCGCGCAGCTGGGCACGGCCATCGGCGCAGTGCGCGACCTCGATGTGCTCGCGCTCGCCCTCGCGGCGCGCGCGCGGAAGCTCGGTCGGGAGTTTCGCGAGGCGCTCGCGCCACTCGAGGACGAGATCGCGCAGCGGCGTGCCACGGCGCTGGCTGCGCTGGTCGAGCAGCTGGATGCACCGCGGACGCGCCGCCTGCTGGCGATACTGGAAGGCCTGCCCGGAAGGCGCTTGCCCTCGCGGAGTGCTGTCCCGCTGCGGGATGTCGCAGGCACGCTGGTGCAGCCGGTCTTGCGATCGGTCGTCCGGGCAGGGCGAGATCTCGACGCGGACGCCCCGGCGGCCGCGCTCCACCGCCTGCGCGTCCGAGTCAAACGCCTGCGCTATGCCTGCGAGACCCTGATGGGCCTCGGAGAGGAACGACTCCAGCCGGTCATCGCCCGACTGGTCGACCTGCAGGATGTCCTCGGTGAACACCAAGATGCGGTGACGCAGATGCAGTGGCTCTGGGAGCGTGCGGCAGCAGGGGAATTGCCGCCGACGACCCTCCTCGCCATGGGAGCCGTGGCCGAGGCCCTGCGACGGCGGGCGAGACGCATGCGGCGTCGATTCCCGCGGGCGTGGCGGCGATTCGACCGCGGCCGGATGCGTCGGGCTATCGTGGAGGGCCTGGCCGGCGAAGCCGTGGCCCCGGTCGCAGCGGAGGTCAGCGGGCCATGATGGTGTACCTGGTGCGGCACGGGATTGCAGAGGACGTATCGGCCACCGGCGACGACGAATCGCGGCGCCTCACGGCGCAGGGTCGTGGACGGATGCAGAAGGCTGCCGCCGGTCTGCGCCGGATGGGCATCCGGCCAGCGACGGTCCTCACCAGTCCCCTTGTCCGGGCGGCCGAGACGGCTGCCATCATCGCCGCGGCGTTTCCCGGCCTGCCGGCACCGCGAGACTTCCCCGCACTCGCTCCTGCGGTGCCTCCCATGGAGACCATCGCTGCGCTGCGCGTGTTCGGGCGGTATCGGGAGCTGCTGCTCGTGGGACACCAACCCAACCTCGGGCACGTGGCAGCGGTGCTGCTCACGGGATCGCCGGACGGCCTGATCCTCGAGCTCAAAAAGGGAGCGTGCGCGGCCCTCGAGCTGTCCGGCTTCGTCGCACGCGCTGGCGCGGTGCTCCGCTGGCTCCTGCCGCCGCGGGCGCTCCGACAGCTGGCCTGAGGTGCCTGCTGTCAGGATTTCGCCAGCTCCTCCGCTCGCTCGTGGTCTCCCGGCGTTTCCTCGTCCGGGACGGCCTCCTCGCCAGGGGGAGCCCATTCGGGGGTCGGGGCGAAGCCAACGGCCTGACTCCAGTCGATGTCGTCGTCGGGGCCGGCAGCGGACTTCTCCTGGCGTTCCTTCTTGCGGGCTTCTTTCGCCTCGTGCCGAGCCTTGCGCTGCAACTCTTTCGAGCGCTTGCTGGAGCGAAATCTCGCCATCGACACCTCCGGGACGAGTCCGACGTCGTCTGGTCTCGGATTGTGCCGAGGCCTGTCGCCTAGTCCAGCTCTTGGATGTAGCAGCGCCCGGGCCGGGAGTCCATGCAGGGGGAAGGACGCGCAGGTGCCGTCGGGCGCGAGTTGCGAGGGCCTCGCTCGCGAGTAAACTTACGGCGACTGGGCTGTCCGCGTGCTGTGGGACGGGACACGGTCGGCGCGATCGTGGACGCGCTCCGCGCGACGATGAGTGGCAACGAGTGGGACCGTGCTCTGCATATCACGGAAGCGTGCCGAGCCCGGAGAGCCTGGCGCGCGGACTCCCGCGATGGGGCGACGGCGCGGCGGGCAGGGCGCCAGGCTTCGAGGAGCCGGCCAGTGCGTGATCGGCGCGCGGACGGCGGTGGCACGGTGAGCGAGGTGCTGGCGCTGGCCGATGCGAACATGGTGGCAATGTATTGTCACGATGCCCGGGCGACGCGTGGCGGGTTCGTCGTGGAGCGTCCAGGCATCGTGCTCTGCGGTGCACCCACCAACCTGGCCGTGGCCAACATGGCGATCGTCCGGGGGCGTGTCGACGCGCCGACTGTGGAGGCGGAGACGGCACGGGTGTTCGGCGAGTCCGCATTGCCCTTTACGGTTTGGACCCGGGCGCATGCCGACGTCGGGCTCGACACCGACCTGCAGGAGCGGGGCTGGACGCTGCTCATGCGAGTGCCGGCCATGGTCCTGGACGAGGGAGCTGGCGAGCTGTTCGCGCCGCCGGCGGGCGTGGCGATCCGTCCGGTCGCCGACGTGCGCGACTGTCGGGCGTACGCTGCCGTGGCGGCGGAGGCGTGGACGACCTACGGCGTGCCGCTGGCGTCGACAGCGGCGCACTTCCACGACCCCGGGCACCTCTTGGGACCGGAGACGGCTGCCTTTCTGGCCTGGGAAGGACGAAGGGCCGTGGCGGGGGCGGTGCTGTACCTCCTGCGCGGGGTGGCCGGCATCGGCTGGGTCAGCACCGTGACCCGCGCGCGGGGGCGAGGGCTCGGCGCCGCGGTGACCTCGGCGGCGGTTCGCGAGGGCCGACGACGCGGGGCCAGATGGACGAGCTTGCAGGCTTCAGTGCTTGGGGAACCGGTGTATCGCCGGATGGGCTTCTGCACGCTGTCGTCCTACGGCGTGTTCGTGCAGCGCGGTTGAGGCAGAGTGCCTCGCTCGTCGTCCCGGATCTTCCACGGCTGGTGGATCGTGCTGGCTGCCTTCGTGTGCCACGCGGTGAACGTCGGTCTGATGTTCTACGCCTGGGGCGTGTTCTTGACCCCGCTGGCGGCGCACTTCGGAGGCCGGGCCGCGGTCGCGCTCGGCTACACCGGCGTCCAGGTCGCGACGGCGCTTTACGGCCTGGTGGTGGGTCCCATTGTCGATCGCCGAGGGGCCAGGCCGGTCGAGACCGTGGGGGCGCTCCTGCTCGGTGGCGGATTCCTCGCGCTGTCCCGGGTCGATTCGTTGCCGGCGCTCTACCTCGTGCTCGCCGGGCCGGTCGCGCTCGGTTCGACCTGCATCGGAGCGCTGCCCAACAACGCGGCGGTGGCGCGCTGGTTCGTCCGTCGCCGCGGCCAGGCGCTCGGGATCGCCACGGCCGGGATCTCGGCCGGCGGGATCGTGTGCGCGCCGCTCGCCCAGTGGTTGATCGAACGCGTCGGCTGGCGGAACGCCTACGCCATTCTCGGGAGCGGCGTGGTGCTGATCGTGCTGCCGGTGGTCCTCGCCTTCATGCGGCGGGATCCCGCGGATCTCGGGTTGCTCCCGGACGGCGAGCCCTACACACGCGAGCGCGGTCGCGCGAGCCTTCGGGAGGTCGAGCGCGAGCTGGCCCGTTCACTCGCGCCGGCCGCGGCGGTGCGTCACCCGAGTTTCGCGTTGCTTGCGCTGGTGTTCGCGCTGACGATGGCGGGGCTCGCGGGGACGCTGCTCTACCAGATCCCGCTGCTCCTCGACCGCGGCATGGGGCCGCATCAGGCATCCCTCGTGCTCGGTGCCACGGCTGCCATGGGCGTCGTGGGCAAGCTCGGGTTCGGGGCGCTGCTCGACCGCTTCGACCAGCGTCGAGTCGCCGCGGCCTGTTTCGTCCTGCAGGCCCTGGGCGTCCTCCTCCTGTGGCAGGGGCGCGGGCCCGTCCTGCTCGCCTGTTACGTCGTGCTGTACGGTTATGCGATGGGCGGCAACGCCACGCTGCAGGCGAGCCTGGTGGCCGAGGCCTTCGGGCGCGCGCACTACGGTGCCATCGCGGGCCGGCTGACGCCGTTCGTGGTGCTGGCGCAGGCCCTCGGCGTCCCGGCCACGGGCTGGCTCCGCGATGCGACGGGGAGCTTCGGGCCGGCCCTGGCGCTCATCATGACGGCCGCGCTGCTCGCGGCCGTCCTCGTCCTCCGTATCCCCTTGCCGGCCCAGCAGCGCCGAGGCGAGCGGACGCGGCCCGGGCAGCCCTCGTGAGCAGCACCCCGCTGGCGGGGCTGCACGGGGCTGTGGCACGATGCCCCCCGTGCAGGGCTTCCTCGTCCGCTGGCTCGTGAGCGCGGTGGCCTTGTGGCTCACGAGTCTGGTCGTGCGCGGCATCGAGATTCACGGCGTCGCCTCGCTCTTCTTCGCCGCGCTGACCATCGGCGTTCTCAACGCGGTCATTCGCCCAATCCTGCTCCTGCTCACGCTGCCGCTCACCATCCTGACCCTCGGGCTTTTTGCCATCGTCGTCAACGCGGCGATGCTCGAACTCGCCAGCGAGGTCGTCCGCGGCTTCGAGGTGCACGGCTTCTGGTCGGCCGTGGCCGGGACCCTGCTCATGTCGGTCTTTACCTTCTTCATCAATGCGATGATCGGCGATAGCGGGCGGATCGAGGTCGTGCATATTCGGCGCGTCGTACGATTCTGATCGAGCCATGCGCCCGCTGTTTCTGCTCGGAGCGCATCGCAGCGGCACGACGCTGCTCCAGCGCCTGCTCAACTCCTTGGACGATGTCATCGTCTGGGGCGAGCACGAGGGCGTCCTGTCCGAGGTCGCCCGCGCCTATTTTCGCGGCGCGGAGAGCCCGTGGCTCTTCACCAACGTTCGACCGTCCAAGACGGACCCCCGGGAGAACTGGCAGGCGTGGCTGGGGGCGCTCGACCCCGCCGGGTGGGATGACGCATTCCGCGGGCTCGTGCAGGCGCTTTTTCCCCCGCTCGATCCTGCCCGGACGCGGTGGTGGGGCTTCAAGGAGATCCGCTACGGCCGGACGAGCGACGATCGCACCGTGGAGTTCCTGGGGCGGTTGTTCCCGCAAGCGATCTTCGTCTTCATCGTGCGCCATCCGCTGAACGCGCTGGCGAGTGCGTACCGGGCGCCGGAGGGACCCCGCCGGCTGGCCGACGCGGCCCGGGTCTGCCGCCGGTGGCGTACGCGCTACCAGGGGTTTCGTGACTGGCATGCCAGCGGTCGCCTGCGCAGCTACTGGATCGTGTACGAAGATCTGGTGCAGGGCGAGGGGGAGATCCGCAGGCTCCTCGAGGACATCGGGCACGCCTTTGGCCCGGCGCAGGCGGAGGTGCTTGCCGCGGAGGGCGGCCGTGGCAGCTCCTTTCGCCAGCCGGGCGCTCCGGCCGAGCGCTGGCGCGTGCTGCCCCCGTCGTGGCGCGCGCTTGCGGGTCATGCCGTGGGTCCGCTCGCCGTCGGCCTCGGCTACACCATGCCACCGGTCGGCCTCGGCTGGCGGCTCGTCGCGCCGCTGCTTTGGCGCTGGGTGGACAGCGCAGACGCCTGAGGCCTGTCGCGACGGCGCCTGCGGCACCGTGCCGCATCCTGGCGGTCGCGAGGCGAGGATAGACTGTCGTGGATGCGAGGGCCTCATCGACACCGACGGCCGAAGCCGGAGCCGCCAGGGCGCTCTGGCAGACCATGGGCAGTCGGGGTGGGCCTGTTCGCGACCATCCTCTTCCTCGCTGCCCTCGGGGAGAGCAGCCCCCTCGAGGAGGCCGCCCGGCGTGTCGAGCGCCAGCTGATGGCGCCGTGCTGCTTTTCGCAGCCCGTGGCCGACCATCACAGCCCGGTGGCCGAGGAGATGCGGCGGCAGATCCGCACGGCCCTGGCTGCGGGCGCGCGGGAAGAGGAGGTGCTGGCCGCCTTCACTCGCGTCTACGGCGACCGCATCCTGGCCGAACCGCCGGCGCGAGGATTCGACAGGCTCGTGCATGTCGTCCCCCTGCTGGCGCTCGCGAGCGGGGTCGTGGGCCTCACCCTGGCGCTTCGCCGCTGGCACCGCGCGGCCCAGCGGTCGGAGGCGAAGGCGCTCGGCGGCTGAGCCCATCGAGTCGGACGGGTTGACCTTGCCTTTGCGCTCGCGAGGCGAGCGCGCTAGCTCAGGCGCTCATGCGGTACGCCTTCACTCCGGAGCAGGAAGCCTGGCGCGAGGAAGTACGGGCCTTCTGCGCTGCGCACGTCAGCGAGGCGTTGCGCGAGGAGTTGCGCCAGGCGGGGAACGAGGGTGACGGCCCGCTCGCCCGGGCATTCCACCGCCAGCTCTTCGAGAAGGGCTGGTGGGGCGTCGGCTGGCCGAAAGAGTTCGGTGGGCTTGGCAAGCAGGCCGTCGAGCAGTACATCTTCATCGACGAGATGCAGATGGCCGGGGCACCGGCCATGAATCTCTCGATCACTTCCGTCGCACCGACGATTCTCCGCGAAGGGACCGACGAGCAGAAGCAGCGCTGGCTGCCGCCGATCCTGCGCGGCGAGATCGAATTCGCCGTCGCGTATTCGGAGCCTGGCGCAGGGACGGATCTGGCCGCCCTCAGCACGCGGGCCGAGCTGCACGGCGACGAGTGGGTGATCAATGGCCAGAAGATCTGGAACACCGGCGCGCACACGGCGACGCACAACTGGGTGGCCGTGCGCACCGAGCCCGAGGCACGCAAGCATCAAGGCATCTCGATGATCATCGTGCCGATGAACACGCCGGGGATCACCGTGCAAGGCATCTGGACGATGTCGAACATCCGCACGAATGCCGTGTTCTTCGACGACGTGCGTGTCCCGAAGGACCACCTCATCGGGACGCGCGGCATGGGATTCTACTACGCCATGATGGCCCTCGACTTCGAGCGGATCCAGCTCGGATGCGTGGGAATGCTCGCGCGCCTGCTCGAGGAGCTCAAGGACTTCGTGCGGGGTACGGTGCGCGACGGGCGGCCTCTCGGCACGGTGCCCTGGGTGCGCCGTGCGCTGGCCGATCTCGAGATGCGCGTCGAGGTGGGACGACAGATCGGGCTGCTGAACGCCTGGCTCATCGACCAGGGCCGGGTCCCCACGACCGAAGGGGCCATCGCAAAGGTGTACGTGACCGAGCTCAACGCGCATTTCGCCAATGTCGGGCTGGAAATCCTCGGACTCGCCGGCCAGCAGGGGCCGAACGACGCGACGGCGCCGTTGCGTGGCCGGCTTCAGTGGCTCTACACCATCGCGCCGATGCAGCGCTTTGGCGGCGGAACGAACGAGATCCAGCGGCTCATCATCGCCCAGCGCGGGCTGGGCCTGCCGAGGAAGTGACCCCATGGATCTGGCGCCGACTCCCGAGCAGCAGGCGGTGTGCGAGCAGGCACGGCGCGTTCTCGCGCACGAGCTCACGCGCGAGCGGCGGCTCGCGTGGGATGCGAGCCCCGCCGGGTACGACGCCGCGTTCTGGCGTACTGTCGCCGACGCGGGCTGGTTCGGCTTTGCGCTCCCCGAGCGCTTCGGCGGTCAGAACGCCTCGTTGCTCGATCTGGGCCTCCTGCTCGAGGAGACCGGACGGGCCGCGGCGCCGCTGGCGCTCTTCGCGGCGATCACCGGCGGCCTCGCGCTCGCGCGGCTCGGCACCGAGCCACAGTGCGCGGCCTGGCTGCCCCGCGTTGCCCGCGGCGAGGCCCAGCTCGCCCTGGCGGTCGCCGAGCACGGTGCCGTCCTGAACCCGTTGGCGCTGCGAACGATCCTCGAGCGCCGCGGTGACGGGCTCGTGCTCGCCGGCGAAAAGCGCTGGGTGCTCCAAGGGCAGACGGCAGACGCCTTCCTGGTGGCGGCGCGCGACGGAGCCGACGTGTCGGTGGTCCTGGTGCCGCGGGGCACGCCGGGGGTGGTCGTGGCGCCGAGCTCCACCCTGGGGAAGGATCGCCAGGCCACGGTTCGCCTCGACGAGGTGGCCCTGCCTGCTGAGGCGTGCTGCGCACAGCCCGGCCAGAGCTGGGGCGCGCTCGAAACGCTGCGGCGGACCTGTGCCGCGCTGGCCTGCCTGCAGGCCGTGGGAGGGATGGAGGCCGTGCTCGAGATGACGGTGCACCATGTCTGCGAGCGCGAGCAATTCGGCGTCAAGCTCGGGACCTTCCAGGCGGTCCAGCAGATGGTCGCGGTCATGGCCATCGAGCTCGAAGGCGCCCGCCACGTCGCACGACAGGCCGTCTGGCGCCTCGCGCAGGGCCTGCCAGCCGAGCGCGAGGTGGCGATCGCCAAGGCCTGGGCAGCGCGGGCGTACCGCGACGTGTGTCTGCTCGGGCACCAGCTCCACGGAGGGGCAGGCTATGTCGTGGAGCACGAGCTGCATCGCCATACGCTGCGCGCCCAGCAGCTGACCTTGCTGTTCGGTTCGACCGAGGAGTGGCTGGACGCCCTGGCCGACCGGCTCGCGCTCGAGCCCCAGACCTGAGGGCTGCGACGAGCCGAGCCGACGACTGGCGGCTCCAGGGCACGACGGTGTAGAGGGGGCGCATGCGCTTTGGCGTGCACGCCGGTCCGCAGGACTGCAGCATCGAGGAGATGCGCCGTCTCTGGACCCTGGTGGAGGCGGCAGGATTTCACTGGTGCTCCGTGTGGGATCACCTCTACTCGGTCTCCGATCTGAACGATCCGAACAAGCCCTGCCTCGAAGGCGTGGCGGCCATGACCGCCCTGGCTGCCGCCACGAGCCGGGTGCGCGTCGGCTGCCTGGTCTTCTGCGTGGGCTATCGGAACCCCGGGGTGCTGGCCAAGGCGGCGGTCACGATCGATCACGTCAGCGGTGGCCGCTGCGAGCTGGGGCTCGGCGCGGGATGGAACCAGCGCGAGTTCGAGGCCTTCGGTATGCCCTTTCTGCCCATCAAGGAGCGGCTCGATCAGCTCGAAGAGACCACCATCGTGCTGCGGCGACTTTTCGACGGCGAAACCGTGACGCTGCATGGCCGTCAGGTGCGGCTCACCGACGCGGTGTGCGTGCCGCGGCCGCTGCAGCCCCGGCTTCGGCTGTGGATCGGGGGCCAGGGCGAGAAACGGCTCCTACGCATCGTGGCGCGGCACGCCGACGGCTGGAACGTGCCGTTCCTCTCGCCCTCGCAATGGGCGGAGCGGAACCGCACGTTGGACGCGTGGTGCGAGCGCGAACGGCGCGAGCCGCGCTCGATCGTGCGCAGCGCCAACGTCGGGCTGGCAGTCGGCGAGACGGCGGCGCGGGCAGCCGTTCAGGAGGCGAAGCTCGAGCAGATGTTCGGCCAGCTTGCCGAGTGGGTGAAACCGGGGCATCTGCTCGGGACGCCCGAGCGCGTGCGGGAGCGGGTGGAGGAGTACCGCGCGGCAGGGGTCGAGTGGCTCATCCTGGCTCTGCGGGCACCGTTCGACTGGGAAGGGCTCGAGCTCTTCGTCCGCGAGGTGATGCCGGCGTTTCCCCCAAGCGGTCCCCAGTGACGTCGGCGCGTGTCTCCGACCCGAAGCCTGGTGCGAGCGTCCCGTGCCAGCGATGATCGGAGTCGGCGAGGCGCTTCGCCTGACGCTGGACGCGGCCCCCCAGCTGGGCACCGAGCGGATCCTGCTCGATGCGGCCCTCGGGCGCGTGGCCGCCGAAGCGGTGTACTCGCCGCGCGCCGTTCCCGGCTTCGACAACTCCGCCATGGACGGGTTCGCGGTGCGTGCGGCGGATGTGACCGGCCCTGGCGTGCAGTTGCGGGTGGTGGGGAGCCAGCCGGCGGGCAGCGTTGCGGACCTGCGGCTGCAGCCGGGTACCGCCGTGCGTGTCTTCACGGGTTCGCTCCTGCCGGACGCTGCGGACGCGGTCGTCAAGGTCGAGGACACCACCACGCAGGGCGATACCGTCACGGTGCACGCCGCGGTGCGGGCGGGGACGAACGTGCGTCGCGCGGGCGAGGACATCGCCCCCGGGGCCGTCGTCGTCTCGCCGGGAACGACGCTCGGAGCGGCCGATCTCGGTCTGCTGGCGTCTGTCGGTCGGGCCTCGGTGGTCGTGTACCGCCGGCCGCGGGTGGCGATCGTCCCGACCGGCGCCGAGCTGGTCGAGCTCGACGTGGCCCCAGGCCGAGGCCAGGTCGTGAATAGCAACGCGTACGCCCTCGCGGCGGCTGTGCGGCTCGCTGGCGGCGAGCCGACGGTCCTGCCGATCGTGGGCGATGCGCCCGCAGAGCTCCGCGCGCGGCTCGAGGAGGCCGCCCGCGCCGATCTTGTGCTCTCGAGCGGGGGTGTGTCGGTCGGAGACTGCGACTTCGTCAAAGAGGCGCTCGACGCCATCGGGGTGGCTCGGGTCTTCTGGAAGGTCGCGCAGAAACCCGGCAAACCGCTGACGGTGGGACGGCGGGGCGACTGTCTCTTCGTTGGCCTGCCGGGGAATCCGGTCTCGGCGCTCGTGTGCTTCTGGGTCTACGTCTGGCCCGCGTTGCGGCGCATGGGGGGACACCGTCGGGTACATTTGCCCGCCGTGGACGCGGTGCTGACCGCGGAGGTTCCCAAGGCGAAGGCTCTGACCGAATTCCTGCGCGTCCATCTCGAGATAGAGCCCGCGGGGGGCTGGCGAGCCGTGCCGTTCGCCGCGCAAGGCTCCGCTGTGCTCTCCTCGCTCGGCGGGGGTGCCGCGCTGCTCGTCGGACCGGCGTCCGAGCGGCTGCTGCGCGCCGGGAACCCGTATCGGGTGCTCGTGCCCATGGCCGAGACGGTGCTCGCCTCTGCCGCGTCCCCGCTCGCGCCCGAGGGAGACGCATGCTAGACGGCCCTTCGCCCATGGTGGAGGTCTCGCCCGGCGTCGGTACGCAGATTCTCACCGGCTTCGCCGAGGCCGGCTCGCTCCGGGCGCGGCTTTCCCCGTTCCTCTTCCGCGGCATGTTGATCGGCATGGCCGGGGCCTGCGTCGCCCTCCACCGTCTGACCCGGAACGACACGCTGGCCTGGCGGTTCGCCAAGGCGCGAGCCCGAGACCTCGAACGTCTGCTGGGAGTGCGGGTCGCCCTCCGCGGGCTCGAGCACGTGGCGAGCGGTGGCCCGTTCGTGTACGCGCCGAACCATCAGAGTCACCTCGATATTCTCGCCTTGCTCGCCCATCTGCCCGGCGCGACGCGATTTGCGGCGAAGCGGAGTCTCTGGTCGCATCCGGTCGTCGCGGCCGTCCTCGACGCCCTCGGCATGGTGCCGATCGAGCGCGACGATCCTGCCCAGGCGATCGCCGCGCTGAACGCGGTGGAGACTCGGGGACAGTCCCTGGTCGTCTTTCCCGAAGGGACGCGCAGCCGCGACGGGCGGCTCGCGCCGTTCAAGAAAGGGGCGTTCGTGCTGGCGATCCGCCTCGGCATCCCCGTCGTCCCCGTGGTGTGCATCGGCACGCGCCGGCTGATGCCCAAGGGGAGCCGGATGGTCGTCGTGCCGGGGGACGTGCAGCTGGTCATCGAGCGCCCGATCCCGACCACCGGACTCGGCTTCGAGGATCGTGACTGGCTCGCGGCCGAGGTCCGGGCGGCCATCGAGCGCCATCACACCGGATGGTGAGCGCGATGCAGGGCTCGCTGGTCCAGCGCTTCTCCCACGTCGGCATCTGCGTGAGCGATCTCGAGCGCTCGTTGCGATTCTACCGCGATCTCCTCGGATTCGTTCCCGAGCACGAGCTCGAGATCGGGGGGGCGCCGGTGGATACGCTGCTCCGCCTGCGCGGAACGCAGCTGCGCGCGGTCTTCCTGGTGCGGGACGGCGTGCGGATCGAGCTCCTGCACTTTACGAGCCCTCCCGGCCCGCCGGCGCGATCGCGTCCGATGCACGAACCGGGTTTGACGCATCTGTCCTTTCGTGTGGCTGATCTCGAAGCGACCCTGGCCGCGCTGCGCGAGGCGGGCGAGCGAGTCCTCGAGGAGACGGTGCTCGGGTTCCCCGAGGTCGGTGCCGGAGCGGCCTTCGTGAGCGATCCCGATGGCCAGGTGATCGAGCTGGTCCAGCGGCCCGGCGATCTGGACGGGCCGCCCGGCCTGTGAGCCGCGGAGCGTTCGCCGCGGGCCCTGGTCAGCGGCCCCGCAGTCGTTCGCGGCCCGATCGAGCCAGCCGGCTAGAAGCCGTGCCCGGCCTGGCCCGAGCACGACGCCGCCAATCTCGACGCCAGCCTGATCGTGGACGGTCAATGCCACGCGTGCCGACTCACGAAACGGTGTCAGGCGAAGCGAGGCCCCGCCCGCGAGAGGCAAGGTCCAAAAACTGTCCGGAACGAGCGAACGCACGCGAGCCATACATGCTCCCGAAAAACGAGGAGTCGCCTCCCCGGTGTTCGACCACAACTGGCCTCGCAACCACAGCGGGCCTCGTGCTGTCAAGGGAAACGGCGAGGCTGTCGCTGTGCCTCAGCGCGGGAGGCCGAGGAGTCGCTGCGCGATCACGTTGCGCTGCACCTCGGAGGTTCCTCCGGCGATGGCGCCGACGCGCGACCAGAGAAACGCCTGCTGCCAGCGGCCCTCGGCGATCGCGCGGGGCGAGCCGGCTACGAGCTGCCCGTAGGGCCCCTCCAGCGCGAGCGCGAGCTCGTGGAGCCCCGCGGTCAGCTCGGCCCAGAACAGCTTGACCAGCGAGGACTCCGCGCCGGGCTCGCCGCCGCGCTCGAGGCGAGTGAGCGTCCGGCAGTTGAACAGGCGGAGGATCTCGACCTCGATCCAACGTGCGGCGAGTGCCTGACGCACCAGCGGATCGGCAGCTCGACCGCGGGCCCGCGCCAGGTCCAGCGCCTCTTCGAGCGCGATCCGCTGGAGCACCTGCTCCTTGAACGCGAAGCCCGTGCCCCGCTCGTGAGCGAGGGTGCTCATGGCGATGTCCCAGCCGCCAGCGAGATCGCCCACGACATGCTCGAGGGGAACGTACGCGCCATCGAGAAAGACCTCGCTGAACTCGGTCGAGCCGGTGAGCTGGCGCAGCGGCCGGACGGTGACGCCGGGTTGCTGCATGTCGAGCAGGAGAAAGCCGAGGCCCCGGTGCCGAGTCGCCCTCGGGTCCGTCCGGGCGAGCAGAATGCCCCAGCGCGAGAACTGGGCCCAGCTCGTCCAGACCTTCTGCCCGAAGATGCGCAGACCATGGCCATCCCGTTCGGCACGCGTCCGGACCGCCGCGAGGTCGCTGCCAGCGCCCGGCTCGCTGAAAAGCTGGCACCAGAGCTCCTCTCCCGAGAGGATCGCTGGCAGGAAACGCTGCTTCTGCCATTCGCTGCCGTGGGCGATGAGGGTCGGACCGGCGTTGTTGATGCCCACGCGGCCGATGAGCTGCGGGGCACGCGCCCGGGCCAGTTCCTCGTTGAGAATGGCCTGGTGCGTGGGCGGCGCGCCCTGGCCGCCGTACGCCCGCGGCCAGGTCAGTCCGACGTAGCCTGCCTCCCAAAGGCGCCGCTGCCAGTCGCGCAGGAAGGCCACTTCTTCTGCCAGCGAGACATCGTCGTGTGGGACCCGTTCGGGGCGTGCCGGGACGTTCGCGGCGAGCCAGGCGCGCAGCCCGCGCCGGAATGCTTCGTCCGCTGGCGACCAGGCGAAATCCACGGCCGGACCCTTCAGCGTGCGTAGAGCTTGGCGAAGTAGTCCTGCAGCATCCGGTTCGAGGAGAAGCGCTCCTGCGTCGAGGCGATGCTCTCCTGCATCATGGCCACCCAGCGCCTCCGATCCCCGTAGGCCGGCAGGATTTCCCGCTCGAGCACGTCGTAGAGCGCGGCGGCATCGCGATCGTCCTGGTCGGGGGCTCCCGTCGTGCCGTCGCCGATGGCCCAGCCGTTGACGCCGTGGTCGCAGGCTTCGGGCCACCAGCCATCGAGGACGGAGCAGTTGAGCACGCCGTTCATCGCCGCCTTCATGCCCGAGGTGCCACAGGCCTCGAGAGGCCGGATGGGATTGTTGAGCCACACATCCGCGCCGCGGGTCAGCTGACGCCCCAGCGCCATGTCATAGTCGGGAACGAAGACGACGCTCTGCGGCCACTGGCGGGCCATGGCGATGAGCACGCCGAGAATGCGCCGGCCAGCCTCGTCGTCGGGATGCCCTTTGCCAGCGAAGATCAGTTGCAGCTTGCGGGTCTCGAGCCACCGGGCGATCCGCTTGTGGTCGCGGAAGATGAGATCGCTGCGCTTGTAGGACGCGGCACGGCGCGCAAAGCCGATGGTGAGCACGGCGGGGTCGAGCTTCACGCCGGTGCGCTGGCGGACCGCGGCGAGCAGCTCGTCCTTGAGCTCCTGGTGCGTCGCCCACAGCCGGTCAGGGGAGCCGCTGGCGGCGCGGATGCGGGCGTCTTGCCAGGTCGGGGGGTGGACGCCGTTCGTGATGGGGATGATCTGGCTCGCGCCCTCGACGTCGCGCCACATCTCGCGCGAAACCAGCGCGTGCAGCTCCGAGACGGCGTTGGCGCGTCGCGAGAGCCGCAGGCCGGCCATGGTCATGTTGAAGGGATCGCCACCGATGGCCCGCATCTCGGCGTCGACCAGCTCGCAGCAGGCCCCGAGCCGCCGGAGCTCCGACAGCGCATGCACCTCGTTGCCCGCGGGGACCGGTGTGTGTGTCGTGAAGACGATCTGCTCGCGCACCGCACGCCAGGCCTCCTGGAAGCTCTCGCCGCGTGCCATGCGCTGGGCGATGAGCTCGATGCCGGCAAAGACCGCATGGCCCTCGTTGAAATGGTAGGTGTCGACGTCGATGCCGAGCTTGCGGAGCGCCCGCGCGCCGCCGACCCCGAGGAGGAGCTCCTGCGCGACGCGACAGTCCAGCGTCGGATCGTAGAGGCGATGGGTGATCCACGCATCGCGGGCCGAGACCGGTTCGAGCAGGAACAGCGGCGCGTTGTCCCAGCGTGTCGTCCGCCAGACGCGGGTCTCGACCTCGCGGGTGGCCACCCGCACGCGGACGCGTACGCCCGTGTCCTCGAGGAAGTCCGCGCGATAGGACGGAAACTCCGACACGGGCAGGCCATCGTCGCCGATGCGCTGGCGGGAGTAGCCTCGGGCCCAGCGCAGTCCGACGCCGACGACGGGGAGATCCAGATCGTGAGCCGACTTCATGAAGTCCCCGGCGAGGATGCCGAGGCCGCCCGCGTATATGGGAAACTCCTCGGAGAGCCCGAATTCCATGCAGAAGTACGCGACGGTGCCAGCCATGTTCGAACCACCGAGGCTAACCCAAAGGCTCGCCCGTCGAAAGCGCTGCGCTGTGCAGCCGACGCCGGACCAGCAGCGGCAGCGTCAGCGCCGGTCCGGGTAGCGTCCCGGGCGCTTCTCGATGAAGGAGCGCATGGCCTCGCGGCCGTCGGGTGTAAGGGCGCTCGCGGCCATGGCCTCCACGGCGCGGGCGTACGCGGCGTCGGTGTCGAGCTCGAGCGTCTCGTAGAGAACTTGCTTCCCGAGCGCCTTGGAGGCGAGGCTGCCGCGGCTCGCCGCGCGAGCCAGGGCGCGGGTCTCGTCGACGAGTCGAGGCCGCGGGACGACCCGGTTCACGAGACCCCAGGCCAGCGCTGTCGGCGCGTCGATGGCCTCGCCGGTGAAGGCGAGCTCGAAGGCTCGCTTGCGTCCGAGGGCGCGTGCGATGGCCACCATGGGGGTGTGGCAGAACCATCCCCCGCGTCCCCCGGGCGCAGCAAAGGTGGCGTCGTCGGCGGCGACCGCGAGATCGGCCGAGGCGACGAGCTGGCAGCCGGCGGCCGTGGCGACACCGTGGACGCAAGCCACGACGGGTTGCGGGAGTCGCTGCATCGTCCGCATGAGCTCGGCGCACAGCCCAAGCAGACGCCGCATGCCGTCGAGGTCTCGCTCCACCATGTCGGCGAAGTCGTGGCCGGCACAGAAGGCCGGTCCCGCGCCGGCGAGAATCACCGCGCGGCAGCTCGGATCCTCGCCTGCCGCGCGAAAGGCCGTGAGCAGATCGGCCAGGTGCGCTTCCGAAAGCGCATTGCGCCGCTCGGGACGGTTCATGGTGATGGTGGTCAGGCCGTCCTCGGCGCTGACGAGCACGTGTACGTCGCGCATGCGGAGCGTATAGCACCACGAGCGGCTCTGCTACACTCCGCCGCCATGATCCTCACCCGCGACGTCATCCTGCGCGAGCTCGCCTCGGGCCGAGTCGTCATCGATCCGCTCGTGCCCGACCAGGTGGGACCGGCCTCGGTCGATCTCCACCTCGGCGACGAGATCGGCGTGATGGACCGCAGCGCGGAACCGGTCGCCGTGACCGATGCGGCCGATTACCGCGCGTCCACGACGATCCAGGGGCTGGAGGTGCCCTACGTGCTGCAGCCTGGCGAGACGGTGCTCGGCATCACGCGCGAGCGCATCAAGCTCCCTGAGAACATAGCAGGCTGGCTCGAGGGGCGCAGCCGCTTCGCCCGTCTCGGGCTCACCATCCATGTCACTGCGGGCTTCGTCGCCCCCGGCGTGGACGGCCGCCAGGTGCTCGAGCTGTCGAACGTCGCGCACCGGCCCCTCGTGCTGCACGCGGGCGTCCGGCTCTGCCAGATCGTGCTGCAGCGCTGCGAGGGGGGCGCGATCTACGTGGGGCGCTTCGGGCGCCAGGAACGGCTCTGAGCGGTCTCAGAGCAGTCCCATGGCAGCGACGAGGCCCGCCCCGATCACGGCGACCGCGACCCAGAATTGCGCCACGAGCGGGCTCGGTCGGAGCCGGGGATCGGAGGGGGGGCGCGGCGCCGCGCTCCGCAGCGGCTCCTCCTCCCCGGCCGTGGGGAGATCCAGCAGGCCAGGCGCTACGCCCGCGTCGTCGGGCTGGACGGCGCTGGCCGGATCCGGCTCCTCGGGCTGCCCCGCAGCCACCGGTGGGCCGCCGAGGACGAGGAGGAACAGCCCCGCGATCGCCTGGGCCCGACGACAGCGGGTGCCCGCCAGACAGGCGCTCATGCGTCGACGCTAGCCGGCGAGCCTCGGGGTCGCAATCCCGCGGCTGCCCGCGCGAGCCTGCGTCAGAAGCCCTTGACGGCGGCGGCCTTCGCGTAGAGCTGCATCACGATCCACCAGGCGACCGCGGTCAGGACGAGCAGCACGAACAGGCCTTCCAGGGGCCCTACATTGAAGCCGGTCGTGTGCTGGTTGATCATCGTCCAGACCAGGGGCACCGACATGTACACGTTGTGCCGCGAGCGGGTGCCGGCCAGGGCCACCAGCGCCGCATCGGGGGCCTGGCCGTCGCGGATGGCGGCGATGATCTTCTGCTGCGCGGGCCAGATGCGCATCCAGACGTTCGCTGCCATCAGGGTGCCGAACATCGACCCGACATGGATCACCATGCCCCGGTACCCGAAGCCGCCGAGCAGCACGAAGAGGAGCCCCGCCACCGCCGTGAGCACGAATCCCGCCAGCGCCATCTTCTGGTTGTCCTTGCCCAGCTCGCTACCCGCCAGAGGATCGTAGACGCCGAAGGCGAGGAAGGTGATGGCGATGCAGACGAAGGCCCCGATCGTCCAGCCGCGATCCGGCGCGCCGAACACTACGCCGCCGTGGTAGAACACCAGCAGCACCAGGAGCAGGCCCGTGATCCAGGTCCACGCTGCCCCCCAGCGGAACCAGAACAGCGCGCGCGGTCGGAGCTGGGGCACCACGGCCTTTTTCGTGCCCCCATCGAGCGTGCCTTCGAACGGAGCATTGACGAAGTTGAAGAAGTAGAGGTGACCGATCCACACGATGCCGGCCACCACGTGGACCCAGCGGAACAGCGCCTGCAGCAGATCCGAGATCTCCATGACCCCACCTCCCGTCGCAGTCGGATGTCGCCCGGTGAGCTGCCTAGCAAGCCGCCCCGCAGCTGGTCAATCGGCGTTTCCGGTCGGGGAGAAGACGAGGACGATGTCGGCCGTGCCTCCGGCCTCGATTGAGGCCGTGACCTCGCGGGTGCCGAAGCGCTCGTGCCATACACCGACGGTATACGTTCCCGCGGGGACCCCCTGCAGAGTCACCTGGCCATCGGGGCCAGTCACCCCGAAGAAGGGATGGTCCACGACGGCCACCCAGCCCTGCATCCACGGGTGCACGTCGCAGCCGATGCTGATCGCCACCTCGGGCTTGTCGACCCGCACCACGCGCTGCGTGCCCTGGCGGGCGAGCGAGACGTTCCAGCGCGGGGAGCGTGCGGGCTTCCCGTGGACGTTGTGCAGCAGGGCATCGCTGTTCCGGAACTCGATGGGCTGGCCGACCTGCACGCCGAGGACCCGCGGTACGTAAACACATCCGACCTGATCCATCACCGCCGGCTCGGTCGGCACGGCGAAGACGCGTTCGCCCAACCCCGCCTTGAGCCATACGAAGGCGTTCTCCACCTTGCCGTCATGCACCAGCGCGTCGCCCGCGAGCACGGGGCCCGGGTGCGCCGCCGCGCACGGCGGGACGCTCGACATGTTCAGCACCTTCATCGGGGGTGGGTCGCCCTGGTAGCGGACCCTCACGAGCAGCGTGCCGGTCGAGGCCGGGTCGATCGGCGTGGGCTCGCGCGCCGTGCGCGGGCTCTCGTCGCCTGCGCAGGCGACGAGCGCCAGCACGAGCGGGGCGATGCGGAGGAGACAGCCGGGCCAGCACATGCGCGCGGCATACGGCGAGCGCGCCCGTCGTTCAACGGGCCGTACCTTGTTCGGCCAGCGCCGGGTCGGTATAGGGCGCCCGGCATGAGTCGTCTCCGGGTGGGGAGCGACGAGCACAAGCGGCGGTTCTGCCGCGCGTTCGTCGAGACCTTTCACGCCTACGAGCCCCGAGAGATCCGCTGGCCGGCGCTCGAGCCGGCCGCGCGCGAACGGCTGCGCGGGCTCCCGTTCTGGGGCGAGGCCATCGGCAGCGAACGGACGGCAGCTGCCCGCGTCCGTGCCATGGCGGAGATCGAGCCCGATCCGACGCTGCGCGAAGCGATCGCTCTCCAGGCCTACGAGGAAGAGCGGCACGCGCGGTTGCTCGAGGGGCTGCTCGCCTTCTACGAGATCCCCATACCCGACGAGGCCCCGAGTTGGCCTCGCGACCCCGAGTGGGGCTTCGTGCGCATGGGCTACGGGGAATGCTTCGACTCCTTCTTCGCCTTCGGCTTGTTTCGATTGGCGCAGGAAACCGGCTTTTTCCCCCCCGCGCTCGTGGAGATCTTCGACGGCGTGATGCAGGAGGAAGCCCGCCACATCCTCTTCTTCGCCAACTGGGCCGCCTACCGGACAGGGCGTCTGCCCTCGCTTCGCAGGCCGGCCTTCGTCGTGCGCCGCGGGCTTGCCATCGCGCTCCAGGCCTTCGGCCGGATCCGGACGGCGCTCGACCTGCGCCGCGGCACGCGGGATGCCGAGAACTTCACGATGCAGGTGCCCGAGGAGCTGGCTGGCGAGGACGAGCTGACGCTCGGTCGCTTCGTGCGCACCTGTGTCGACGAGAACGCACGACGCCTCGCCCCCTACGATCCGGAGCTGCTCCGCCCGCGTTTCGTCCCTGAGCTGGTCGGCCTGACGCTCCGAATCCTTCCGCGGAGCGGGTGAGAGCCCGTGCCCGGGCTCCGACACTTCGCGGGCCGTGTCGGGCTCGTCACCGGGGCCTCGAGCGGCATCGGGGCGCAGCTCGCTGGCGAGCTCGGCGCACGGGGGATGCGGCTCGCGTTGCTCGCTCGCCGGGGCGACCGCCTCGAGGCCCTGGCCCGGGCCCTCGGAGGAGACGAGCGGGCGATTCCGATCGTGGCCGACGTCGCCGACCGCGCGCAGGTCGATGCTGCGGTGGCGCGCGTTGTCGATCGCTGGGGCGGGCTCGATGTGCTTGTGAACGCCGCCGGGTATGCGCGGCATCGGCTCTTCAAAGACGAGGCGGTCGCGGAGATCGCCCGCATGATGACCGTGAACTATCTGGGCGTCGTCCACGCGATCCAGGCGGCCCTGCCGTCCATGCGTCGGCGCGGCGAGGGCTGGATCGTCAACGTCTCCTCGGTGGCGGGCCGGCTCGGCCAGCCGGACGAAGCCGCCTACTCGGCGACGAAGTTCGCCGTGACTGGCCTGAGCGAGGCACTTGCGCTCGAGCTCGGCCCACTCGGGATTCACGTCCTCACCGTCTACCCCGCGCTCGTGCGCACGGAGATGTTCACCCCCGAGATCCTCGCGCGCATGCCGCCGCGGTTGCTGCGCACCTTCGTCGAGCCAGAGGTCTTCGCGCGGGCCGTCCTGCGCGCGCTCCAGCGCGGGGCGTACGAGCTGACCGTGCCATGGCACGTGCGCATCGCGTATGTCCTGCGGGTGCTGTGCCCCGGGCTCCAGCGACGGATCACGGCGCGGCTGCGGCTCGCTGCCCTGCCGGACCTCCGCGCGTGAGGGCCTCCGCTGGGGGGCGCGCCCGCGCGGGGCGGGAGTGCTCAAGGATGCTGGGGCTCTCGCCGATAAGGTCTCGGACGCGGACACCGCGACCACGCACGGGCCATGGCAAGGATGCAGGACCTCGCCGCCGTCGCCGGGGGGCTCCTGGCGGCCCTCGGAACGGTGGCGGTCGCCGGGGCGCGGCGCCTGCGCAGACGCGGGTTGCCGGCTGCCTGGCAGGGATTCCTCGATGCAACAAGCGAGGCCGTGGTCGTTCTCGATCGCCGCGGCGTCGTTCGTCACTGGAATGCCGCTGCGGAGGCGCTCTTCGGATGGCCGGCCGACGCGGCGATCGGGCACAGGATCGATGCGCTCTTCGTTCCAGCGGACGCGGCCACCGCCTACCGGCCCCTGCTCGAGGGGGTGCTGCCTCGAGGGATGCCATGGCGGGCCCAGGTGCCTGCGGTGCGCCACGACGGGAGCCGCTGGCTGCTGGACGTGGCCGCCTGGTCCCCCGCCAAGAACCCCTGGGTCGTCGTTCATGCGGCAGGAGGGGCGCAGTGTGCGCTCCCCGTCCCTGCGCGGTGGTGGGAGCGCTATCGCCGGACGCATGTGACGGCCCGGGCGGTCGCCGTCGAGCTCGATCCGGTGCGCCGGGAGGTATGGTACGGCCCGGAGGTCGAGCAGGTGCTCGGGTGGCGGCCGGAGGACGTGAACGGCAGCATCGAGCGCAGCCTGGGCTTCGTGCATGCGGACGACCTCGAGCCCATCCTCCAGGCGGTCGAGGAGGCGATCGCGTCGAGGACCGTGCCGACCCGCGAATACCGCTGGCGGCGACGCGATGGCTCGTGGGCCGTCCTGCGTGCGCAGGGGGGATGGGTCGACGAGGTCATCGCCGGCTTGATCGTCGACGTCACCGAACGCCGGCACACCGACGCGGGCCTCAGTCGCTTCTTCGAGTTCTCGAGCGATCTCGTGTGCGTCGCGGGCTTCGATGGGCGTCTACGACGCACGAACCAGGCCTTCGATCGGATGCTGGGCACGCCGGGCCGCGAGGGCCCGTCCTCGCTGGCCAGCGTGCTCGCGCCCGATGACGAGAGCGAGGCGGAGCGGCTCCGGCGGTGGCTTGCGAGCGGCGAGCACCTGATGCAGCACACCGTGCGACTGCAGCGCCGCGATGGCGAGCCGATCTGGGTGGAGTGGCATGCCGTGCCCTGCGGCATGGACGAGGAGATCTACGTCGTCGGTCGCGACGTGTCCGCCCGCGTCGTGGCGCAGCAGGAGCTGGAGCAGCTCGGGCGACGGGCGGACGCGGCCAACCGCGCCAAGACCGAATTCCTCGCCAGCATGAGCCACGAGATCCGGACGCCGCTCGCCGCCATTCTGGGATACGCCGAGCTGGCGGCTGACGACGGGATCGGGGACGAGGAGCGGCGCGAGATGCTGGCGACCATCCTGCGCAATGGGAAGCACCTTCTCGACATCGTCAACGACATCCTCGATCTCTCGAAAATCGAGGCGGGCGCGCTCGACGTGGAACGCGTGCCCTGCTCGCCGGCGCGGATCGTCGACGAGGTCGTCGCCCTGCTCCGGGTACGGGCCGCCGACAAGGGCATCGGGCTGCACGTCGCGCAGGACGCGGAGATCCCCGAGGCGGTCCTTTCCGATCCCTTGCGATTGCGACAGATCCTGATGAATCTCGTCGCGAACGCCGTGAAGTTCACCGAGGAGGGCAGCGTGACCGTCCGCCTCGGCATGTGCGACGGGCGGCTACGCTTCGAGGTCGAGGATACCGGGATCGGCATGGACCCGAGCACGCTCTCGCGGCTTTTCCAGCCGTTCACGCAGGCCGACTCCTCGACGTCCCGTCGCTATGGGGGCACTGGCCTTGGCCTCGCGCTGACCCGGCGGCTCGCGAACCTGCTGGGCGCCGAGATTGCCGTGCGCAGCGAGCTCGGCCGGGGGAGCACCTTCACGGTGTCGCTCCCGGCCGAGAGGGCGCCCGCCCGGCCCGTCGCGGAGGCCGATGACGACTCGCCTGCTGCGGCGAGTTCTGCAGCCACGCTGCGCCAGGGCTGCCGGGTGCTCGTCGCCGAGGACTCGCGCGACAACCAGGAGCTGATCGCGCACATTCTGCGGGCGGCAGGAGCGGAGGTCGATGTCGCCTCGACGGGTCGGGTGGCCTGCGAGCGCGTCGCGGAGGCTGCGGCCCGTGGCCAGCTCTACGATCTGGTGTTGATGGACGTGCAGATGCCGGAGCTCGATGGACTCGAGGCGACGGCTGCGCTCCGGGCCGCGGGACACCGCTTGCCGGTCATCGCGCTGTCGGCGGGCGTCTCGCGCGACGAGCAGGATCGCTGTCTCGCGGCGGGCTGCGATGCCTTTCTCGCGAAACCCATCGATCGACGCGCGCTCGTCGCCACCGTTGCGCGCTACACGACGGCGCTGCCGCCGCTGGTCCGACAGCTCGACACCGAGGACGACGAGACGCTCGAGCAGCTCGCTCGCGAGTTCGCCATGCGCCTGCCCGAGGTCATCGATGCGCTCGCCCGCGCCATCGAGTCGAACACGACCGAGGCGCGACGCATGGTGCACAAGCTCAAGGGCTCGGCCGGAAGCTTCGGGTATCCCGAAGTGACGGCCGCCGCCGCCCGGCTAGAAGAGCTACTCCTCGCCGACGCCGGCGACGAGGCGCTGCAGGAGCCCGTGCAGCAGCTGCGTTGGCTCGGTGCCCGGGCGGTGGCCGGCCTCGACGGAACGCCCTGAGCCCTCTGCGCTCCTTAGCGTGTCACCACCCGCAACACCTTCGGCGAGCGAAAGGCGAGGCCGGTGATGGCGGGTGGTGGGGCATCGGGGTCGAGGCGCAGCTCGGGGAAGCGTTCGAGCAGCGCGTCCAGGGCGATCGATGCCTCCAGACGGGCCAGGTGATAGCCCAGGCAGTGATGGCGGCCGAAGCCGAACGACAGGTGGTCGTCCGCCCGCCGATCGAGGTCCCACTCATCGGGCCGCTCGTAGTGCCGTTCGTCGCGGTTGGCCGAGCCGACGACCACGGAGACCATCTCGCGCTCGGGGATCTGGACGCCGTGCAGCTCGACCGGTCGGGTCGTTTCGCGGGAGACCATGAGCACCGACGTCTCCCAGCGCAGCGTCTCCTCGATGGCCCAGGGGACGAGGCTTCGGTCGGCGCGGACGCGCTCCCAGCGGCTGCGCTCGCTCAACAAGGCGACGAGCAGGTTGCCGATGAGGCGCATGGTCGTCTCCGCCCCCGCCGGCACCAGCAGGCGCAGGAAGCTGACGATCTCCTCGTCACTGAGACCGTGCCCCTCCACGCGGCCGGTCACGAGCTTCGAGATCACGTCGTCGCGCGGCGCCGCGCGACGGGCGGCGATGATGGGCAGCAGGTAGTCGCGCATCTCCCCGCTGGCCCGCTGTCCCGCCGGGTAGTCCTTGGCGAAGCCCACGATGGCGTAGGCCCACTCGGCGTAGCGCGCGTAGTCCTCGCGGGGGATGCCGACCATGTGCGCGATCACCTGAATCGGGAAGCGTTCGGTGAAGCTCGCGACGAGGTCGACTCGACGCTCGCGTGCAAGCTCGTCGCAGAGGTCGCTGACGAGCTGGCGGAGCACCGGCTGCAAGGCATCCATGTTTTTCGGCACGAAGACCTGCTGCACGAGCGCGCGATGACGCGTGTGCTCCTTGCCGTCCATCTCGATCAGCGTCCGACCCATGACCCGACCGACTTCGCGATTCGAGGCCGAGGAGTAGGTCTCGGCGTCCTTGAGAATGGCGAGGCAGTCGTCGTAGCGGGTGACCACCCAGGCCACCCGGCTCGCGAACTCAGTGCGCAGGACCGGCGAGGTGTTCCGCAGCATGGCGAACAGCGGATACGGATCGGGATGATCGAAGATGAGCTGCGGATCGAAGTCGCTGGCGTGATCCGTCGCGGCCATGAGGCAGCGTCTAATCGAGCGCCCGTCCGATTTCTAGGCCCGGCGCGTCATGGAGCCGTGCGTCCGCCCATGGCGTCGCTCCTGGCGCGCGCCTCGAGAGCGGCGGGGAGCTACGTCCCTGGGCACACCGTGCCGCCTGCCGACGGCGGGTCTACAGCGCTGCGGGCCGTGTTGCCACGCGAAATCGGCCCTGTTAGCGCTATCGCCCGTCATGCCGAACCCTCCCGATCCGGATGTCGCCCCCTGTCGGCCCGGCGAGGAGCTGGATGCCGAGGCGGTCGGTCGCTGGCTCGAGGGCAAGATTCCCGGGGCCAGTGGCACGCCCGAAATCTGGCAGTTCCCCGGGGGCCACGCGAACCTCACCTATCTGCTCCACTACCCGAGCGTAAACTATGTCCTGCGCCGGCCGCCGCATGGAGACGTCGCCCCGGGGGCGCATGACATGAGCCGGGAGTTCCGGACCCTCTCGGTGCTCTGGAAGGGCTTTCCGCCTGCCCCTCGCGCCTTCGTCTTCTGCGACGATCCGAGCGTCATCGGCAAGCCATTCTTCGTCATGGAACGCCGGCAGGGGATCGTCGTGCGGCGCGAAGTGCCTCCGGAGTTCGGCGGTGGCAGGGATGCGGTCGCGAACCGCAAGCTCGCCGAGGTGATGATCGACACGCTGGCGGACTTTCACGCCGTCGATTATCGGGCCATCGGCCTCGAGACGCTCGGCAAGCCCGACGGCTTTCTCGGCCGTCAGGTACGCGGGTGGACGGAGCGCTGGCGGCGCGCCCGGACCAAGGACGTCCCGGCGGCGGACCGGGTGATCGCCTGGCTCGAGGAGCGCATGCCGCAGTCGCCACCGCCGACGCTGGTGCACAACGATTGGCGTCTCGACAACATGGCGGTGGCGCCAGACGATCCCGGGCGGGTGGTGGCGGTCTACGACTGGGACATGTGCACCATCGGCGATCCCCTCACCGATCTCGGCACCTTGCTGTCGGCGTGGTTCGAGCCCGGCGAGGAGTTCGCGTTTCTCGCCGCCATGCCCTCCCAGACGCCGGGCTTTCTCACGCGCGCGGAAGCCATCGCCCGCTACAGCCAGCGCAGCGGCCGCGATGTGGGGAACATGAGCTACTACTACGTCTTCGGGATCTTCAAAATCGCCGTGGTGGTCCAGCAGCTCTACTATCGCTGGCACCAGGGCCAGACTCAGGACGCGCGCATGGCCGGAGGGGAAGCGGGCGCGGAGGGCCTCATGGGGCTGGCGCTGGCGAACATCGAGCGGGCGGGGCGCTGAGCGCCGCGACAACGGCGCGGAGGGAAAACCCCGCCGCCGCGACGCTCAGGCCCGCTTGGCGAGACGGCGTAGCGCGAGGAGTACTGCCGCCTCCCGGGTGGTGTCCTGTGCCCGGCCATCGCGGTGGCGAATGCGCACGAGCACCCCAGGGGTCTCCTCGACCGTGATGCCCGTCTGGGCAAGGTACTCGCTCGCCAGGCGCAGGTCCTCGGTGCTCACCGAGAGATGGCCGGTCGAGAGCCAGGTGTCGGCAATTCGCGACGCGGCCAGCTCGAAGCGACTCGCCACGGGCTGCGGCTTTTCATCGACGACATTTCGGTCCAAACCGCTGTCTCCTCGTGCGCTCATGCTTCCGGGACTCGTCCAAGCAAAGTGCTCACCGACGATTCTCGCTGGCCCCAGGAGCGTTTTCTCTCCCTGCAGGGAACTGCCCGACACATTGGCTGTGCGGACTGTGTCAGCTCCGCACACGCCTATCACGTCGGCACGGTGCGAAGGAAGCCCAGGACCTCCCGATTGAAGACCTCCGGCGTCTCGATGTTGAACCCGTGGCTTCCTCCGGGCACTTTGACCAGGCGGGCCCCCGGAATGTGCTCGGCGAGAATGTCGGAGTTTCCGGGAGGGATGAGCAGGTCCCGGTCTCCGGTGATCACCAATGTGGGGGAGGCAATCCGATGCAGCCGGTCGGTGGCCTTGTGTCCCATGACGGCGGCAACCTGCCCCAGAATGGCCTCCATGTTGAAGCCGTACTGCATGGCTCCCGAGAAAAGCGGCAGCAACTTCGGCAACCCGGTCGCGATGAACTCCTGATTGAACACGAGCGGCAGCATGTGCTGGAGAAAGTGCAGGGGATCCAGCGCCTTCACGTCGACCTGCATTTCGCCTTCTTCGGTGATCGTGCCGCCGAAGCGAGTCAGCGTGATGATCCGGTGGCTCTCCACCTCGCTGTCCGGCTCGGGATAGGTGCAGGCCAGCACGAGGCCGTTGACGCGCGCGGGGTGTCGCAGCGCCAGCTCCTGCGCGATCATGCCGCCCATGGAGATGCCGAGCACATGGGCCCGGTCGATGCCGAGCCGATCGAGCAGTGCCGCCGCGTCGTCGGCCATCTGGTGAATACTGTAGGGGCCGGGGGGCTTGCTCGAGCGCCCGACGCCGCGATTGTCGAAGACGATAGTGCGGAAGTGTTCCTGGAACGCAGGGACCTGGAAGGCCCAGGCCGTGCAGTCCGTGGCCAGGCCCATAATGAGCAGCAGGGGGTAGCCGGCACCGTGCTCCTCGTAGAACAGGTCCAGATCGCCGATACGTACGATCGCCACGAGACCGCAGCATGCCCAAGCGCTCGCCCCATGACCAGAGGCCGGGCAATGCGAGGGCAGCGTCGATCCCTCTCGCCGAGGCGCTGCGGCAGAACGATCGCGGGGGGGCACATCGCCAGCGACCCGTTCGCGAGTTCCCGCTTCGATGGGCTTGGCCGTGCGCATGTCGCGGCGGCCGGCTCGCTTGCAACGGCTGTTCCGTGTCCCGCTGCCCGCGCCCCCGCCGGTGCTGTGCGTCTTCCAGCGGGTGGCCGACGAGGACACGCGAGAACGGACCCATGTCGTTCCATGCTGAGCTTGCCTCGGCCGTAGCCGCCTGCTGACAGTGTGCGTGCCGCCATTGTGGCGGGGAGGAGAAGTCGCGTGCGGCCACGAAGCAGGACCAACGTGCTCGCGACCGGTCTTGTCGCTGTTCTCATCGCGAGTGTGGGGCATGCGGACGAGTCGTTGACACTCCCGAGGGCACTGGCGATCGCAGCCGAGCATTCGCCGCGGACGGCTGCAGCGGCAGCCCGTGCCCAGGGCGCCGCAGGAGCTGCAGCCGCGGCGGGTCGCCCTCCGAACCCCGCCTTGGAGCTGCGCACGGAGAACTGGCTGCCCCATGGCGGGGGACCGCTGCCCGATCATTTTGCGGTGCTGAGCATGCCGTTCCCGCTCAGCCGGCGTCTCGGGGTATCGCGATCCCTGGCCGCGAGCGAAGCTACGCTGGCCAGCGAGGATGAGCGCCATGTCCGGCAGCGCGTGGCGGTCGATGTCGCCGAGCGATTCGTCAGCGTGCTGGCCACGCGCGGGCTCGTCGCCGCGCTGCAGGAGCAGCGCGCGGGACTCGAGGACGCTCGACGGATTCTCCACCGCCGGGTAGTCGAGGGGGTCGTCCCCGGGAGCGATGTGGCGAAGGTCGAGGCCGAGCTGGGCCGCCTCGACCTGAACACCGCTCGGGCAGAGCTGGCGCTGGAGGCGGAGGCGACTCGCCTCGCGGTGGCGCTCGGCACGACCGAGCAGATTTCGCCGGCGACGCTGGTCGAGCCGCAGCCACCGCGGCTGCCTGAGGCGGCGCTCGACGACGCGCTCGGCCGGCGGCCCGATGTCGCAGCGGCGCGAGCGCAACTGCTCCGCGCCCAGCAGGCGCTCGCCCTCGAGCGTGCGCGCGGTACTCCGGATGTCGTGGTCGCTGGGGGCTGGAAACGTACGGAGGGAAGCCATACGGGGGTGGTGGGGCTGTCGATCCCGTTGCCGCTGAGCGACAGAAACGAGAGTGCCATCGCACGCGCGACGGGCGAGGTGGAGGCAGCCGCCCGAGAGGTAGCGGCGGTGGAGGCGGCAGCGCGTGCGGAAATGTCCTCTTCGCTCCGCGAGGCGCATGCGCTGATTGGACGGCTCGGGGGGGTCGATGCGATGCTGGTCGATCCCGCGGAGATCGTCCGTCGGGCCGCCCGGGCGGCGCTGCGCGAGGGCTCGGGCGACGTGCTGCGGCTTGTCGATGCCGAGCGTGTCGCGACCGAAGCGCGGCGCGAGGCGCTCGAGCTGCGGCTGGCAGCGGTACTCGCGGCTGTGCGCGCTCGCGTCGCCCTCGGCGAGGAGCCAATCGACTGATGCGGCTGTTCTTCGGGATCCTCGTGGTCGTGTGGCTCGGGTGTGGTCGGCCGGCGGGCGCACCGGACGAGTCGTCCGAGGTGTCGGTCGATGCCGAGGCGGGCGTCGTCATGCTCTCCGCGTCCAGCCGCCGTGCGGCGGGGATCCAGGTTGCACCCGTCGAGGAGGTCTACCGGGCAGTCGGCTTCGAGGCGCCGGGTGTGGTCTCGGTCGACGAGACGCGAACATCGCGAGTGGGGGCGGCGGCTGACGGCACCGTGGTCGCAACCTTCGCCGAAGTCGGCCACCGGGTGACGGCGAATGCGATCCTCGCTGCACTGCACAGTCCCATCGTGCACGACGCCTGGGCAGCGTACCGCAAGGCAATCGCGGAGCGCCGCCAAGCCGAACGCGAGCTCGCGTTCGCTCGCGAGGTGGAGGCACGGCTGGCCCGACTGTTTCGCGACCAGGCGGCGTCCGCCCAGGAGGCTGAACGCGCGGCCCTGGATCGGGCCGCGGCGGCCGAGCGACTCGAGATGGCGCGTACGGAAGTTCGGCGGGCCGAAGAGACCCTCCAGCACCTCGGGATCACCAGTGGGGACGACCCGAGTGGCGAGAGCGGCGAGCTGATCCCGGTCCGGACACCCGTGGCGGGTGTGGTACTCGAGCGGCGCGTTTCGGCGGGAGCGGTGGTGACGGTCGGTACCCCGCTGTTTGTCGTGAGCGATCTGTCCTTGCTGTGGGTTCTGGCCGAGATCGACGAGACGGCGCTCGGACAGGTGGCAGTCGGTCAGCGGGTCAGGGTGCGCGTGGCAGCGTTCCCGGGGGAGGAGCTTCCGGGGCAGGTTGCGGCCATCGGGGACATCGTCAACCCGCGGACCCGTCGGGTGACGGTCCGCTGTGCCGTGCCGAATTTCGAGGCACGGCTCAAGCCGGAGATGTTCGTGCGGGTCCTGTTCGAAGCGGAGGCGCCGCGGACGGTGCTCGAGGTGCCTGCAGCCGCTGTACAGGATCTCGCGGGACGCACGGCCGTGTTCGTGGAGGAGGCGGAGGGACGGTACGTTCTGCGGACCGTTCGTACGGGCAGCGAGACGAACGGCCGGACCGAGATCCTGGAGGGGCTGCAGGCCGGCGACCGCGTGGTGGTGGAGGGGAGCGTCTTGTTGAAGGCGGAGCTGCTGGGGCAGCACAGGACTGCTGCGGAGGACTGAGCCATGGGGCCTGCGGAGCGGCTCGTGGCGGCGGCGTTGCGCCAGCGCCTAGTGGTGCTGTTCCTGCTGAGTGCCTTCGGCCTCGGTGGGGTGTGGGCTCTTGTCCAGCTTCCCGTCGAGGCGTTCCCCGACCTCACCAACAATCAGGTCGTGGTCGTGACCGAAGCCCCGGGGCTCGCTACGACCGAGGTGGAGCAGCGAATCACGTATCCGCTCGAGACTGCGCTCATGGGGACGCCCGGCACCGAGCAGGTGCGCTCCCTGTCGAAATTCGGCCTCTCCATGGTGACGGTAGGCTTTGCCGACGCTGTGCCGGTGTACTTCGCGCGCCAGCTGGTCAGCGAACGGCTGGCGGAGGCCGCGTCGCGGCTCCCGCTGGGGACCCGCCCCACGCTGGGCCCGGTCGCGACAGCGTTCGGCGAGATCTACCAGTATCTCGTCGAGGGTGATGGCGTCGACCTCATGGCGGCGAAGACCATCCACGACTGGGAGATCCGCCCGCGCTTGCGCGCGGTGGCCGGCGTCAGCGAGGTGAATGCCTGGGGCGGGTTGACCCAACAGTACCACGTGGTCGTCGATCCGCAGCGGCTCGAGAAATACGGCCTTGGCCTGCACGAGGTCGTCGAGGCGCTGGAGCGGAATAACGCGTCCTTCGGCGGCGGGTTCGTCGAACACCGCGGAGCGCGCGTGACCGTCCGCGGGGTGGGCTTGATTCGAGACGTGAGCGACATCGAGCAAATCGTGCTCGCCGCGGTCGACGGCGTTGCGATCCTGGTCCGCGACGTGGCCGAGGTGTCGCTCGGTGCGATGCCCCGGCAGGGCGCCGTGACCCGCGATGGCCAGGGCGAGGTGGTCGCCGGCATGGTCATCATGTTGAAGGGCGAGAACGGGCGCGAGGTCGCTGCCCGGGTCAAGGCGCGTGTCGCGGCGATTCAGGAGACCTTGCCCCCCGGGCTGTCGATCGTTCCGTTCTACGATCAATCGGCAGTCATCGAACGCACCGCGCGGACCGTGCGTCGCAATCTCCTCGAGGGCTCGCTGCTGGTCATCGTGGTGCTCGTGGCCTTTCTACGCGACCTGCGGGCTGCGCTGGTGGTGGCCTCGGTTATTCCCTTCGCCATGCTCAGTGGCTTCACCGGGATGTGGCTCTTCGGCGTCTCGGCCAACCTCATGTCGCTCGGCGCCATCGATTTCGGGATGGTGGTCGACGGCGCGGTCGTCATGATCGAAAACGCCGTGCGTCGGCGCCGCGAGGGCAGCACGACGGCGGCGGATCCCGTGCCCTTCTTCACGGCCGCAGCCATCGAGGTTGCACGGCCCATCCTCTTCGGCGTGCTCATCATCATCGCGGTGTACATGCCGATCTTTGCGCTGCAGGGGCTCGAGGGGAAGCTCTACCGACCGATGGCCATCACCGTCTGCTCTGCTCTGCTGGGGGCGCTGGTGCTCGCCCTCACGGGTGTGCCTGTGCTGGCCTCGTACGTCCTGCGGCTCGATCGTGTCCCGAAGCACGCCCGCTGGCTCGATCGCCTGCGCGAACGCTACCAGCGGCACCTCGCCGCGGCCATGGATCGCCGATCGCGGACCCTGGCCATCGCCACACTGGTCGTCGCCGTCGGGCTGGGCTCCGCGCTGTTTCTCGGGACCGAGTTCATGCCGCGGCTGGACGAGGGGGCGATCCTCATCGAGACGCGTCGTCCTGCGGCAGTCTCGTTGCCGGAGTCGGTCGCCATCTCGACCCGCATCGAGCAGATCGTTCGCGGCTTTCCGGAAGTGCGCGGCGTGGTGACGAAAGTCGGGCGGCCCGATCTGGCAACCGAGGCCATGGGGATCGCGCTCGGCGATGTCTACGTGGACTTGCATCCGGTGGACCAGTGGACCACGGGGCGGACCAAGACGGAGCTCGTCGACGCCCTGGCTGCTGCGCTGGCAGCGATCCCGGGGCTGACCGTCAACTTCACTCAGCCGATGGCGATGCGGCTCGACGAGGTCGTTTCGGGGGTCAAGGCAGACATTGCGCTCAAAATCTTCGGGCCCGATCTGGCCGTGCTCGGCGATCTCGGCGAGAGAATCCGTGGGCGGCTGGCAGGAGTGCGCGGAGTCGCCGACCTGCAGGTCGAGGTCCTCTCTGGGGCTTCGCAGATCGAGATCGTGATCGATCGGCAGGCGACGGCGCGCTACGGGCTCAACGTGACCGACGTGCAAGAGCTGGTCGAGACGGCGATCGGAGGGCGGGTGGCCACGGAGGCGCTGGACGGCGCGCGGCGCTTTGCTGTCGTGGTGCGCTTCCCGGAGGCCCTGCGCTCGAGCCCCGAGGCCATCGCCACTCTCGCCCTGACGGCTCCCGGTGGCGAGAAGGTGCCGGTCGGCCGGATCGCGACCGTTCGGCGAACCGAGGCCCCGGAAGCCGTTACTCACGAGAACGGGGAACGCCGGCTGGTGGTGCAGATGAACGCGCGCGGTCGCGACCCTGGGAGCGTGGTCGCCGACGCCCGGCGTGCGCTCGTGGGGCTCCACCTGCCTCCAGGCTATTGGCTCGACTGGGGTGGCCAGTTCGAGAATCAGCAACGCGCCACGCGTCGCCTCCTCGTAGTCGTTCCGCTGGCGCTGGCGATTATTTTTCTCCTGTTGCTATTGACCTTTCGCCGGGTCCGGCAGGCGGGGCTGGTGATATTGAACGTGCCGTTCGCGCTCGTCGGCGGCATCGCAGCGCTGTGGGTGCGCGGGCTGCCGCTGAGTCTCGCGGCGTCGATCGGCTTCGTGGCCCTCTTCGGCGTTGCCGTGCTCAACGGTGTGGTCATGATCACGGCCGTCAATGTCCTGCGCGAGCGCGGCCATGCGCTCCGCGACGCAATCCTCGCAGGCGCGAGCCTGCGGCTGGAGCCGGTCCTGATGACAGCGCTAGTGGCGGCATTCGGCTTCGTGCCGATGGCCCTGTCGGAAGGGGCCGGTGCCGAGGTGCAGCGACCCCTCGCCACGGTCGTGATCGGTGGCATCGTGACGTCGACCCTGCTGACGCTCGTAGTCCTGCCGACCGTCTACGAGCTGATCGAGATGTGGGCGGCGCGCGGCACCGAGGCTACCGCGGCGAACGGCTGCTGACGGACGCGGAAGATCATCTTGCCAAGGCGAGGCTCGGGCGCGTTGCGACGGGGGACCGCCGAGCGCAGCATGCCCCGCCATGGCCGTCATCGAGGTGGAAGGCCTGCGCAAGCTGTATGGCGAGCGCGTCGCCGTGGCCGACGTCGGCTTCCGGGTCGAGGCCGGGGAATGTGTGGGCCTGCTCGGGCCCAACGGGGCCGGGAAGACCACCGTGATCAAGATGCTCCTCGGCCTCTCCCCGCCGAGCGCGGGGACCGTGCGGCTCTTCGGCCGCGTGCTCTGCGCGGCCACGGCTCGGACGATCCGCTCGCAGATCGGCGTGGTCCAGCAGGAGGACAGCCTCGATCCCGATCTCAGCGTGGAGCGGAATCTGGCGGTGTGGGCGACGTACTACGGCATCGCGGTTCGGGAAGCATCCCGGCGCGCTGATGCCATGGTGCGCTTCGCGGCGCTCGAGGATCGTCGCCACGCGCGGATCAAGACGCTCTCCGGCGGCATGCGCCGGCGGTTGATGCTCGCGCGCGCCTTGATGAACGACCCGTCGTTGCTCGTGCTCGACGAGCCCACGACAGGCCTCGATCCACAGGCCCGCCGCCTCGTGTGGGAACGCATCCGCCAGCTCAAGCGGGCCGGAACCACCATTCTGCTGACGACGCATTACATGGACGAGGCAGCGCAATTGTGCGACCGCCTCGTCATCGTCGATGGCGGGCGGATCGTCGCCGAAGGAGCGCCCGGGGCACTGATCGCCGAGTGGGTCGGTGCGGAGGTCGTCGAAGTGTACCTGCCCGAGCAGGACGGGGAGAGGCTCGCGCAGCGACTCGCGGCTGGCCCGTGGCGGAGCGAGCAGGTGGGCGAGGTCGTCTATGTCTACCTGCGCGATGCGGGCATGGAGCCGGCCCTACGCGAGCTCATCGATGGCGCCGAGTTCGCCCATCGGCGCGCGACCCTCGAGGACGTGTTCCTGCGTCTGACCGGGCACTCGCTGCGGGAGTGAGGCGATGCGGGACCTGTCGTTCGGCGCGTTGTGCGTGTGGCGACGCAACCTCGAATCGTGGCTGCCGTTTCTCGGCTCCTTCCTGGTCGCGGCCCTGGGCAACCCGCTGCTCAATCTGGGCGCCATCGGCTACGGGCTGGGACGCTTCGTCACGGCGATCGACGGGATGCCGTACCCGGCTTTCCTCGCCCCGGGGCTTCTCGCCGCCACCGCGATGTACAGCGCGTCCTTCGAGGCGACCTTCGGCGCGTACACGCGGCTCGCCGAGCAGCACACCTACACGGCGATCCTGGTCACGCCCTGTTCGGTCGCCGATGTGGTCGTCGGGGACGCCTTGTGGGCGGCGACGAAGGGGCTGTTCTCCACCACCGTGCTCCTCGCCGTCGCCGCCGTCCTCGGCCTCGTGCCGCATCCGCTCGCGGTCGCGGTGCCAGCGGTGGCCTTTCTCGCCGGGCTCTGCTTTGCGGCGCTCGGTCTCGCCGTGACGGCGCGCGCGCCGTCGTACGCCTTTTTCGACTACTACTTCACGCTGGGCATCGGCGTGATGTTCTTCTTCTCGGGCGTCTTCTTCCCGCTCGCCAGTCTCCCAGGCTGGGCGCAGGGGCTCGCCTGGTGCCTGCCGCTGACGCATGCCGCGGCGCTGTGTCGAGCGCTCGCGCGCGGGGACCTCAGCCCCGTCCTGCTCGGGCACCTCGCCTGGCTGGGAGTGGTCACCTTCCTGGCGCTCCTGCTCGCCGAGCGGCTCGTGCGGCGCCGGCTCATCGTGTGACCGGGCTCAGTGGGGATCGAGCGATTCGAGCAGAGCGGCGAATCCCTGGCGGGCAGCGATCATGGTCGCATCCGGGCCTGTGGCCCGGAAGAACCACGGGCCACGCTCCCCCTCGACGATCGCGCCGAGCAGCCGCCACCCCGGGCGGGGCGCACCGCCGCCTCCCATCGGGCTCGGCCGGTATGTGCCGTGCAGCTCGACCATGGTGACCGTGAGCCCCCGCACGGTCTTGATGCTGACCTGCGCCGTGTCCCTCGTCGAGCGACCGTCGGGCTGGATGAACTGGCTGTACCACCGTTGCAGGTTGTCCTCGGCCGAGCCACCCTGACCGTGGCCGAAGTAGAAGAGCACGAGCTCGCCGTCCTGCGTGGGATCCGACAGACCAGGGATGCGGTACTGGGCCGCCCGCGCATCCGAGGCCGCGGGCACCCGGGTCCAGCTGTCGGGGACTGTATAGCGCAGCCCTCGATCTTCGACGCGGCCAGCGCTCGCGGCGCTGGCGGAGGCGAGCAGCAGCATGGCGACGAGGCGGCGCATGACGCGCCAGACCACGCGACGCTCTGCGAGTCAATCCCCGGCCGATGAACGCGCGGGACCCTCGAGCAGGCGCGAGCGCAGGGCGCCATCGGTGGCGAGGTCGATCGCCGTCCAGGCCATGGCGAGCGCTCCGTCGAGCGTCGCCCGGTCCGCCGCGGCGGTGATGCAGGCCGCGGCGAACTCGGGCTGGTGATTCACCGCAGGAAAGCAGTCGAGCCCGATCGTGGGGTGAATCGAGGGAACGACCAGCGATACGTTCCCCATGTCGGTCGAGGCGGCGAAACGCGCGAGCTCGGGGGTCGGTGGGAGAAAGCGCCGGCCCAGCGCCTCGGCATTGCGGCGATACGCCGCGGCGATGGTTCGATCGTGCACGACGTGGGCGTACGGGGGGCTCGTCTCTTCGATGCGCAGCGTGCAGCCGGTGGCGAGCGCACCCGCCTCGAAACAGCGGTGAAGGCGTGCTCGCAGTCGGTCGATATCGGCCAGTGTCCTGGCCCGGGCAGCCCAGCGGCCGGAGGTGTGCGCCGGGACGATATTCGGTGCTTCCCCGCCGCAGGTGACGATGCCGTGGATGCGCTGATCGGGCTCGAGATGCTGGCGGAGGAGGCCGATCGCCGTCTGCGCGACGACGAGGGCATCGCCGGCGTTCACGCCGCGATCGGGAAAGGCGGCGGCGTGGGCGGCCTTGCCATGATAGTGCACATCGAAATCGGCATAGGCGAGCATCGGGGGCTCGAGCACGTCGAAGGGCGCGGGATGCACCATCATCGCGGCGTGCATGCCGGTGAACGCGCCACGTTCGAGCAGGCGAATCTTGCCGCCGCCGGCCTCCTCCGCCGGCGTGCCGACGATGTGAATGGTGAGACCGACCTCATCGGCCAGGGGTGCTGCTGCCAGCCCTGCACCTGCCGCCATGGCGGCAATCATGTTGTGGCCGCAGGCGTGGCCTATGGTCGGCAGCGCGTCGTACTCGGCGCAGATGGCGATGTGGACGGGCCCGTGGCCTGCGCGGGCGACGAACGCAGTTGGCAGGTCGAAGGCTCCCCGGGTGACGCTCAGGCCCTCGCGGTCCAGGAGCTCGCACAGCCAGGTCGATGCCCGATGCTCTTCGAAGGCCAGCTCGGGATGGGCGTGAATGCGATGGCTCAGCGCGATGAGGGTCTCGGCCCGCTCGGCCAGGTGCTGCCGGGCCGCGGTCTTCGCGTCCATGGGGAACGAGCCTCGCTCGCCTGCGCCGCGGCCGTCAAGTCGCCGCCTGGCGCCGAAGCGCCTTGCCCGGCCGAGCGCGGCTGCGGTATCGGCGGGGCCGCGATGTTCGGGCTCCGCCTTTCGGCCGAGGACGAGGCCTTTCGGGCCGAGCTGCGCCGCTGGCTCGCCGAGCATCTGCCGCGCGAGCCCCCGCCCGAAGGGGAAGTCGAGCACCGCGAGTGGCAGCGGCGCTGGCAGCGCACGCTGGCCGAGGGGGGATGGGTCGGCATCCACTGGCCCCGCGCGCACGGCGGGCGCGGCGCGACCCTCGAGCAGCAGGTCCTTTTCACCGAAGAGATGGCGCGGGTGGGGGCGCCGGAGATCCTCGATCCCGTCGCCGTCAACATCGTCGCCTCGGTGGTCATGCAGGCCGGGACGCCGGAACAGCAACGGCGTTGGCTCCCCCGGATCCTTCGTGCGGACGAGGTATGGTGTCTGGGGTTCTCCGAGCCCGGTGCGGGCTCGGATCTGGCCGCGCTGCGGACCCGGGCCGTCCGCCAGGGCGACCACTGGGTGGTGAGCGGACAGAAAGTCTGGTCCAGCAAAGCCCACTTCGCGGACTGGCTGCTGCTTCTCGCCCGCACCGACCCCGAGGCGCCGCGCCATCGCGGCATCACCTGTCTCGCCGTTCCGATGCGGAGTCCGGGCATCACCTGGCGTCCGCTGGTGCAGATCGACGGCCGGCGCGAGTTCAACGAGGTGTTTCTCGACGAGGTGCGCGTTCCGGTCCAGTGGACGATCGGTCCCGTGCACGGCGGCTGGCCGCTCATCCGCGCGGCGCTGGCCCACGAACGCGGGACGCTGTGGGCCTTCGACTTCAAGATCCGTCTCCAGAACGGCGCGCGTGCGCTGGTCGACCTGTACCGTCGCGTGCGGGCGGGAGGGCCCGGGCGGGGGAGCGGCCTCGAGGCGTTCCGCCAGCAGGTGACGCAGGCGTGGATCGAGAGCGAGGTCTTCGCAGCACACACCATGCGCATCCTCCCGCGGCTCCATGCCGGCGCCGGGACCGGGGCCGATGCGGCGCTGCAGAAGGTGCTCGGCAGCGAGCTGCAACAACGCGCCTGCGAGCTCGAGATGGCGCTGCTTGCGCAGTACGGCCAAGTCATGGAGGGGCCGCGCGCGGTCGAGCGCGGGGCCATTCAGGGACGCTTCCTGTACTCCCGTTCGGTGACCATCTCCTCGGGCACGTCGGAGGTGCTGCGGAGCCTGATTGCGCAGCAGGCCCTCGGGCTTCCTCGAGCGTGAGGCCCGGCCCCTCAGGGGTTCAGACCAAGCGCGAGCGCGGCGCGCGCGGCTGCGGTGAGGTCGCGAGTCGGCGTGCTGCAGGGAAGTCCAGGCCGGTGCCAGTAGCGCACGAGCTCGAGCTTCGCATCGAGCGCGACGACCGTCGACGAGACCGTCCCGTACACGGTGCCGTGATGGCAGAGCCCATCGCCCGGCGGGTCGCCGTGATCGGCGAGGGCCGCGAAGTCCGGTGAAGCGCAGCGCAGCAGCGCGCGCGCTCGCTGGCTGCGCGGCGAGGGCGGCATACCCGGGGGCTCGTTGGCGATCACGTGATCGCCGGGGGCCAGAGCGGTCGGGCCGAGGACCCGTCCGTCGGGCAGCCGGCTCAGGAGGCGCGCGCCCGCCGGATCGACCACCACGAGGTTGAAGGGCCCAAAGGGCCGCAGGTCGCGCGGCAAGTCGCCGGCCAACGCAGCTAGCGGGAGCAGCCCCCGGCTCGGGGCGTCGGGGCGACGCTCGCCGGGCAGGTTGGTGAGGGCGGCGATCCCGGTCGCCGACACCGCGAGCCAGGTTCCGCCAGCGCGACGGTCGCGGCCGCCGAAGATCCCGGGCGAGAGCAGGCCCGGCTCGTCGCTCGGACGGTCGCGGAACTCGTCGCGATTGGCGGCGAGCACGACGGGCTCCGGGCTTCCTGGGGCGAGCCGCAGGAGAATGGTGCACATCCTGCTCCCGGCTACGGGGCCCTCCGGCATCTGGCAAGTGGCCTCGGGAGGTGCACGACCGCCAGGGGATGCGCTACTCGTGCGCGCCATGTCGGATCGAGCGCCGGTGACGCGCGAAGCCCTGCTTGCAGCCCAGCGGGCACGGCCACCCTTCGGCGGGCGAACGTTCACTGCAGCCGAGCCCGCAGTGCGCCTGGGCGTCAGCGGCAGCGGGGACGATCTGCTGCTGCTCGTCTGGACGGCGGCCGATCTCGCCCGCGAGATCGCGGCTGGGGTCCGTTTGCTCTCGCGGCTCGGGATCCGCGCCGGAACCCGCGTCGCGAATACGCTGGCGGGCGCGCTGGCCACACCGGGCTCGCTGCTCCTCGGGGACGTCAACGAGGCGATCGGGGCGCTCGATGTACCCCTCGGTCCGAGCCATACCGACGCGGCAGCGAAGGCGGCCTGGGAGCTGCTCGACCGCGTACGCTGCGAGGTGCTCGTGGTCGACCCGGCGACGGCGCCGCGCTTCTTCGGGATGATGCCGCCGGACGAGCGGCCCTGGCTCGCGGGGATCGTCTGGCTGTGGCGGGCCGGCGTGCCCCAGCCGCCCGAGGCGCCCTGGCCGTTCGCTGGCTGGCAACGGCGCTGGTTCGCCGTGCCCGAGGTGGCGAGCTTCGCCGGTGCGACCTGTGCCGCCGGCGGGCTGCATCTCGACGACGCGCTCGACGGGATCGTCCGTGACGGGCAGCTCGTGCTCGCGCCTCGCGACGCCAGCGCTGCACCGTACGCGACCGGCCTGGCGGCTCGGCTCGACCCCGGCTGCCCCTGCGCCACGCCGGCGTTCGTGCTCGGGCCGTGACGGCTTGTCGCCCGGGCGACGACCGGTGTAGCAGCGGCACACCATGGCCGCCGTCGACTTCGATCCGTTCTCGCCGGGCTTCTTCGAGGATCCCTACCCGGTCTACCGGATGCTGCGCGACGCGGCCCCCGTATACCACAACCCCCGCTACGGCTTCTGGGCCCTCTCGCGCTTCGACGATGTGCTCGCGGCGCACCAAGACTGGCGCACCTTCAGCAGTGCGCACGGCGTCACCCTGCACGACCTGTGCAACCCCGACTTTCGCTCCTCGGGCATTCTCATCTACCTCGATCCGCCCGAGCACGAACGCCTCCGCAAGCTAGTCAGCAAGGTGTTCACCCCGCGAGCCGTTGCAGGGCTCGAGCCCGCCATCCGCGCGATCGTGCGTCGGACACTGGATCGGGTAGCCGGCGCCCGGCGCTTCGATGCGGTTGCGGATTTCGCGGCGCTGTTCCCTGTCGAGGTGATCTCGGTTCTGCTGGGCGTGCCCGCCGCCGATCGGCAGGCCGTGCGGCTGCGTGCCGACCTGGCCCTGCACCGCGAGCCGCACGATCCGGCTCCCACCGCGGCGGGCATCGAGGCCGCCATCGAGCAGTTTCGCTATTTTCTTGCCCTGGTCGAGGACAAGCGCCGGCACCCGGGCGACGACCTCATCTCCCGGCTGTGTGCGGCCGAGCTGCCGGACAGCCAGGGGACGCAGCGGCTGAGCGACGTCGAGATCGCGAGCTTCGCTTCGCTGCTGGGCGCTGCCGGCAGCGAGACGGTCACGAAACTGGTCGGCAACGGGGTGGTGCTCTTCCATCGCCACCGCGGGGAGTGGGCCAAGGTCGTCGCCGACCCGGCGGCGATCCCGCGCGCGGTGGAGGAGATTCTCCGCTACTGGGCTCCCTCGCAGTACCAGGGCCGGTTCACGACGGCGGCTGCGCACATCCACGGCGTGACGATTCCCGCCGGGGTGCCAGTGCTGCTGCTCACGGGGGCGGCCAGCCGGGACGAGCGAGCCTATCCCGACCCCGACCGCTTCGACATCGACCGCCGCCAGCAGATTCCCCTCGGCTTCGGCTACGGCATCCACTCCTGCCTGGGCGCGGCGCTGGCGCGGCTGGAGAGCCGCATCGCCTTCGAGGAGCTCCGCGAGCGCTACCCGCGGTTCGCGGTCGAGGAGGGTGGGCTGCGACGCGTGCAGATGTCGAACGTGGCCGGGTTCTCCCACGTGCCCGTCCTCGCCGAGGGGAGCACGTGAGCCCGGCCATGCGACGGTCGGCCTTGTCAGCGGCCAGCCGAGGGGTGTACCAGCCGCGACATGGCTGCGACACGGACGCTGCCGCACGGGCAGGCTTTCGCGCCCACCAAGGTCGGCGTGCTCATCGACCTGGACATGGGAACGAAGGACGACTTTCTCGCATGCCTGCGCTTTGCCTTCGACGAAGCTCATGCCGAAGGCGTGATTCTGCGCCCGGTCGAGCTGATCGTGGAGGAGGCGATCGGGCTCCCGCGGCTCGAGGCCAAGAACACGATCGACGGCTACCATCGGCTCGTCGAGCGGGGCGTGCTCTGCACTATCGGCCCCCTGATCACCGACAACTCGATCGCGCTCGCTCCCGTGATCGAGCGTGTCGGCGTGCCGGCCATCACCTGGACGGGCACCGACCGCTACCACGGCCACTACTGCTTCAACCTCGGCAACGGCGGGCTCGCCGAAGAGACGGCCCTCATGGCGACCTGGATTCGCCGCAGTGGCTTTCGCAGGGTGGCCATGATCCACGAGCTTTCCCCTGGGGGCGTGGAATACGCCAGCAACTTCCGCTGGTACGCTGCCCGCGAGCGCCTGCAGATCGTGGGCGAGGCCTACACCGCCCAGCTCCCGGACGACCTCGAGGCGCTCCTGCGGTCCCTGCGCGAGCTGCGTCCAGACTGTCTTGCTTACCTCGGGTACGGCTATCCGACCATCCTGATGCGTCCCATTCTCGAGCGCCTGGGGTGGGATCCGCCGCGGATCATGACCACGGCCTTCCAGTTCTGCTATGCGAAGGCCGAGTGGATGGCTGCGCTCGAGGGGTGGGTTGGGATCGATCAGCTCTGCGAGGCGAACCCGCTGCTGGGCCCCATGCTCGAGCGCTTCGCCGCAGCGACCGGCCGGCGGCGGGACCACACCGTCATCCCGCTCACCTACGACACGGCGCGGCTCGTCGCCGAGGGGCTGGCGCGGGCGCCCATCCTCACGCCCGACGGCGTACGGCAAGGCCTCGAGCGCGTGCGCATGCTGCCCGCGACCAATGGCGGACCGCGCACGCACATGAGCCTGGGGCCCTTCGATCACAAGGCCTACAAGGGCGACTGGCTCCTGCTCCGTCGCGTGCAGGGCGGGCGGACCGTCTTCGTGGATTTCCACGAGCCCGCCAGCACGATGCCTCCGGGACACGGGCGATGAGCGCCGTCGGCGAGGGGCTGGTCGCGCTCGTCACGGGGGCGACGGGAGGCCTCGGGGCCGCCGTGGCGCAGCGGCTCGGCGCCGAAGGAGTCGCCGTGGTCTGCGTCGGGCGGACGGCCGACGGGCATCCCGAGCGTCCCGGCTCGTTGCGCGACACGGTGTACGCGATTCAGGCGAACGGTGGCCGCGCCGTGCCGGTCGTGGCGGATCTCGCCGATCCGGCGGCCCGGGCAGGCGCCGTCCTCGAGGCCGAGGCGGCCTTCGGACCGATCGACATCCTGGTCAACGAGGCGGCGGCGATGTTCGCCATGCCGTTCGATCGGTTCTCCGAGCGCCGCTTCGCCCTCGCCTTCGAGCTCAACGTGCGCGCCCCTTTTGACCTCGCTCAGCGGGTTCTGCCGGGGATGCGCGCGCGTCGGCGCGGCTGGATCCTCAATGTCTCTTCCCAGGTGGCCCGACTGCCAGCCGGCCCGCCCTTCGATCCCGTCGACGTGCACGGCGGGACGCTGCTCTACGGGATGACCAAGGCGGCGCTCGATCGCTTGAGCGTGGGGCTGGCCGCAGAGGTCTTCGACGATGGGATTGCCGTCAACGCGCTTGCACCGGCGGTCGCCTGCGGCGGGGGGGCTGGCCCCGCAGGATGGCGCGAGCCAGCGGAGCCCCCCGAGGTCTTCGCCGAGGCCGCGCTCGTGCTGTGCACGGGCGATCCGCGTATCTTCACGGGACGAGTCACCTCGAGTCGCGCCGTACTGGCCGAGGTCGCGCGGACCCCGCGAACGCTCGACGGCCGGCGGCCGTTCCTGGAGCCGCTGGCATGAGGGGGCGCGGTTCCCGCGGGGCCGTCGAGACGCCGCTGCTTCTGCCGACTGCGCCGGCGATGCTCCGGCATCAGGCCGCCCGCTGCGGCGACGGGAGCGGGCTCGTGTACGCGGGACACCTGGTGACCTTCGGAGCGCTAGCCGACGCGGCCGCCGAGCTCGGTGCGTGGCTCGGACGGCGAGGCGTGGGGGCCGGACAGACGGTCGGCGTCATGGCGGCGAACACGCCCGCGTACGTGGCCGCGCTCTACGCCGTGTGGGGCGTCGGGGGCATCGTGGTGCCGATCAGCCCGCGGGCGACGCCTGCGGAGGTGACGAGGATGCTGGACCATGTTCGGGCGGCAGCGCTCGTGTGCGACCCCCCGCGTGCGGAGACCGCACGCGAGGCCGCGCGCGCCACGGGGATCGCCTCCCTGGTCTGTCGCGCCTCGGTGCCGCTCGCTCCGCGGTTGCTCACGCGGGGCGGGCGGCGCCAGCGCAGCGCCAGGACGGCCGCCCCGGCGTGCGAGCGCGTGGCGGCAATCGCCTACACCTCGGGCTCGACCGGGACGCCACGGGGGGTGACCCTCACGCACGGCAACTTCCTGTGGGCCACCTTCGCGTGCGTGCAGGCGCGCGGCGACAGCGCGGAGAGCGTCGGGGCCTGCCTGAGCCCGCTCACCCACGTCCCGGTGCTCGTCTCGCATCTCTTGAGCCGCGTCCTCATGGGAGGACGGGCCGTGCTCCTCGACAAGTTCAACGTGGGAGCGCTCCTCGAGGCCATCGAGCGGCATGCCATCAGCGAGGTGCCGTTGATCGGCGGAATGGTCTTCGACATGGTCTCCTGCGGGTCCGTCTCCGAGGGCGTCCGTCGCCAGGTACGCAAGGTCAGTGTCGGGGGGGCACCGACGCCCATGGCGTCCAAGCACCAGCTGGCTGCGATGTTTCCTCAGGCCGAGATCATCGAAGCGTACGGCCAGACCGAATCCACCGATGGGGTGCTCATGGCCCGCGGCCGCAGCGTCTTCGAACGGGAGGGCACCGTGGGCCGCATGAATCCGCATGTCCGTGTGGCGATCCGGCGCAGCGACGGCACGCTCGCCGAGCCGGGCGAAGAAGGCGAAATCGTCGTGGCGGGTCCCACCGTGATGCAGCGCTACCACCGCGACCGGGAGGCGACGCTGGCGGCCCTGCGCGACGGCTGGCTGCACACCGGCGACCTGGGCCGGTGCGACGGGGACGGGTTCTTCTTCGTCACGGGACGGGTCAAGGATCTCATCATCAGCGGCGGCGAGAACGTCTCGCCTGCCGAGGTGGAAGCCGTTCTGCGGCAGCATCCCGACGTTGCCGACGTGGCGGTGATCGGCACGCCACATCCGCGCTGGGGGGAGCAGGTGACGGCGGTGGTCGTCCGGCGCGACGGCGTAGCGCTCGATGCCGCGGCCCTCGAGCACTTCGCCGCATCCCGGCTCGCGGCATTCAAGCGCCCTCGGCGCGTGGAGTTCGTGGCGACCCTGCCGCGGAATGCCCACAACAAGGTCGAGACCCACGTGCTGCGCCGTCAGCTCGGGGAGGGGTGATGGCGACGGGTGGGGAGCAGATTCGTCTCGCGGTGCAGGACGGGGTGGCGACGCTGACGCTCTACCGGCCCGAGCGGCGGAACGCCTGGACTCGGCAGATGGGGACCGAGGTGCGCGAGGCGTTCGCGCGGCTCGACGCGGACGATGCCGTGCGCGCCATCGTGGTGACGGGTGCGGGCCGGGATTTCTGCGCCGGGGCCGACCTCGCCCCGGACGCAGCGGTGTTCGCCGGGCGCGGCGGGGAGCCGCTGCGGACCTGGACGCTGCGCAAGCCGATCATCGGTGCGCTGCACGGGCTCTGCGCAGGGATCGGAGCCACGCTGCCACTCCAGTGGGACGTGCGCATCGCGGGGGTCTCGACGCGTCTCGCCTTCGTCTTCGTGCGCCGAGGCCTCGTGCCCGAAGCGGCAAGCACCTGGATCCTGCCGCGGCTCGTCGGCATGAGCCGCGCTGCGGAGCTGCTGCTCACGGGGCGCACCGTGGATGCGGACGAGGCGCTGCGCCTGGGGCTCGTGTCCCGGGTCGTCCCCGACGACGAGGTCCAGACCGCAGCGCAGGCGCTCGCTCGCGACATCGCTACCGCGACGGCCCCCGTCGCGGTGGCGCTGACCAAGCGGCTCCTCTGGCACATGATGGGGGTCGCGGACCCCGCGATCGCCGCCACGGTGGATGCCGCCGCCTTCGCCTGGGCCAAGGAGACACCCGATGCGCGCGAGGGATTGCGCGCCTTCGCGGAGCAACGCATGCCGCGCTGGTCCATGCAGGTGTCTACCGACTTGCCCGAGCTGACCGATCTCCTCGGCGCGGCGACGGGACGCGACGAGCCACGGTCGTGACCGACACCCTTGGCGCGTTCCTCGACACGGTGTGCGCGCGCGACCCACAGCGCGAGGCCGTGGCGTGCGCTCCGTCCGATCGGGTCACGCAACGGTCGACGTGGCACGAGCTACGCGAGGCGAGCCGGCAGGCGGCGGGTCGACTGGTCGCGGCAGGCGTGGGCAAGGGAACGCGCGTGGCCTTGCTCGCGCCCAACGGCCCCGAGTGGCTACCGATCGCGTTCGGCGTCTTTCGCGTCGGCGCCGTGCTCGTTCCCCTCTCGACGTTGTGGACTCGCGACGAGCTGGCCTTCGCGCTGGCGCATGCCGACGTGCAGGTGCTGATCTGTCGCTCCGGCTTTCGCAAGCACGACTACCTGGGACGGCTCGCCGCGCTGCTGCCGGAGCTCGCCACGGCCGTCCCGGGACGGCTCTATGCGGCGGCCGTGCCGGCGCTGCGCCAGGTCCTCGTGCTCGGGGGCGAATCGGTGTCGGGGGGCTTGGCGCGCTGGGACGACCTTCCTGCGGACGTGCCGGAGACGGTGCTCGATGGTCTCGAGCGCGCAGTGTCGCCGACCGACCTCGCGACGATCTTCTTCACCTCGGGCACCACCGCCCGCCCCAAGGCCGTGATGCACGCCCACGCGGCGCTCGTGCTCTCGGGGCGCCGCATTGCGGAGTGTCTCGGTATCGCGGTCGACGATGCCTGGTGGGGGCACATGCCGCTGTTTTGGAGCGGGGGGTTCGTCATCGGGGCGCTCGCCACCATGGCGGGCGGCGGCCGGCTGGTGCTGCAGGAACGCGTGGACCCCGCGGCAGCGCTCGCGCTCCTGGAGGCCGAGCGCTGCACCATCATGGCCGGCTGGCACCAGGCGGCCCCGTTGCTCGAGCACCCCGATTTTGCGCGCCGACAGCTGTGGCTCCGCAAGGGATCGTATCATGCGCTGGCCGAGCGCCTGCTGGGACCGGGCCATCGCGCCGTTGGCATGTACGGCATGAGCGAGACCGCGACCTGTGTCAGTGCGGCGCGCTTCGACGACCCGCCGGAGATCCGGCAGGGCACCTTCGGCCGTCCACTCCCGGGTATGGAGCTGCGGATCGCCGATCCCGAGAGCGGCCGCCCGCTGCCGGCGGGAGCTGTCGGCGAGATTCTCGTGCGAGGGGCGACGCTCATGGAAGGGTACTACCGCGTGCCCCGCTCGCACACCTTCGATGCCGAGGGCTTCTTCCACACCGGTGACCTGGGATTTCTCGATGCCGGGGGACATCTCCACTTCACGGGCCGGCTCAAGGACGTCATCAAGACCGCTGGCGTCAACGTGGCCGCCATCGAGATCGAGGAGACGCTTACCTGTCATCCCGCCGTTCGGCACGCCTATGTGGTGGGTGTTCCGGATCCCGGACGCGGCGAGAACGTGGCCGCCTTCGTGGTGCTCGCCCCGGGAGCCGAGGCATCGAGCGATGCCCTGCTCGGCTTCTGCCGCGAACGGCTCGCGAGCTACAAGGTGCCACGGCACCTGTTCGTGATCGACGCGGAGGCCGTGCCGTGGACGGCGAGCGGCAAGGTCGAGAAGGGTGCGCTGCGTCGTCTTGCGCTCGACCGCCTGGCGGCCGGCGACCGCAGCCCGCATGCCGCGAGCGAGCGCCGCGGCTGAGCGCTGGCCGGGAGCATGGGCGATGGCCCGTTGTCGCCCTACGGGGGCCGGTGCTACGCCTGCGGGCATGCCGAGCTTCGATACCCTGTGCTTCGAGGTGGCCGACCGCATCGCCACCATCACGCTGAACCGCCCCGAGCGCATGAACGCGATGAACCAGCAGATGAAGGACGAGCTGCGCGAGGCCTGGCGCTGCGTGAAGAGCGATCCCGACATCTGGTGCGCCATCGTCACCGGCGCTGGCAAGGGGTTCTCGACCGGAGCCGATGTGGAGGGCCTGGCCACGGGGGGGTTCCGGCGAGAGGACCGGTGGCGCGAGCTGGCCCTCATCGAGGGCATCGTCGACCTGCCGACCCCGCGCCGCCAGCGGGTCTTCAAGCCGGTCATCGCAGCCGTCAACGGGCCGTGTGCCGGCTTCTCGCTCGACCTGGTCACCGAGGCCGACATCCCGATCGCCTCCGAGCGCGCCTACTTCGTCGATCCGCACGTGTCGCTCGGTCTGGTCTCGTCGCACGAGATGGTGAACATGGCGCGCCGGGTCCCGGTGGCTGTGGCCTTGCGCATGGCGCTGCTGGGGCGCCACGAGCGGATGAGCGCGCAGCGGGCCTACGAGGTCGGCCTGGTCACCGAAGTCGTTCCGCACGAGCGCCTGCTCGAGCGTGCCCGCGAGCTGGCGGCGCTCGTCGTCTCCAACGCGCCGCTCGCCGTGTGGGGCACCAAGATGGCCATGCTCCAGGGGCTCGGCCTGCCCATTCCGCAGGCCGAGGAGATCGCGGCGGGCTATCTCGAGGTGAACGAACAGAGCGAAGATTACCGGGAGGGCCCCCGGGCCTTCGTGGAGAAACGTGCCCCGGTGTGGAAAGGGCGCTGAGCGACGCGCAGGCCCGCAGGCGGAGCACGGCTGGCTTGACCCGCAGCAGACGGGGTTGATACCGCGGCCGGGCACGCATGGACTGGCCGCCGCCCACTGCCGACCAGATCGGGCGCCTGCGCGAGACGCTGCGCTGGGTAGCCGCGCGCTCGCCATGGTATCGACGGCGTTTCGCCGAAGCGGGCGTCGATGTCGAGCGCCTGGCCTCGCCCGCGGAGCTGCGGCGCCTGCCCCGTCTGACGAAGGCGGAGCTGGTGTCAGAGCAGCGGCTGCATCCGCCCTTCGGGGATCTGCTCGCCGCGCCTCGCGCGGAGTTCGCGTCCGTACACACCTCGCCGGGCCCCATCTACATTCCCCGACTCGCGAGCGAGCAGGGAGGCACCTCGGTCCTGGCGCGGTCGATGCGCGCCATGGGCGTGCGCGCCGGCGATGTCGCGCACGTCACGCTGTCGTATCACATCATGCCAGGGGGGCTGCGGCTGCATCGCGCTTTCGAGGCGGCGGGCTGCTGCGTGATCAACGGGGGAACCGGCCAGAGCGAGCAGCAGGTGGAGCTGGCTCGGGTGTGGCAGGCCACGGTCTATGCCGGGACGCCGAGTTTTCTCGGCCATCTTGGCGATACGGCGCGCCGCCTCGGCCTCGACCCTCGCCGCGACCTCCACTACCGCATCGGGTTTTCGACGGCGGAAGCCTTGACGCCCGCGCTGCGCGCCGAGCTCGCCGAGACCTTCGGCATCGAGCTCTTCGACCACTGCGGCGAGGCGCAGATCGGGCCCCTGGCGGGCGAGTGCGCGGCCCACGAGGGCATGCACCTGCACGCGCAGGATCTGTGGTGCGAATTCCTCGACCCGGAGACCGGCGCGCCCATCGAGCCGGGGGGAACTGGCGAGCTCGTGGCGACCCAGCTCGGGCCGCACGCGCTCCCGCTCGTCCGTTACGCCCCTGGCGATGTTTTTCGCCTCCTCGACGGCGCGTGTCGCTGCGGCGATCCGGCACCGCGCTTGCTCTTCGTGGGGCAGGTGGGCGTCATCCGCAAGATCCGCGGGGTCCTCGTCCACCCGGCGCAGGTCCATCGCGCCCTCGCGCAGCTCCCTGGCGTCGGGCGCTTCCAGATCGTCGTCGATCACCCGCCAGGGGAGCGTTACGATCGGGCGGTCATCCGGGTGGGGACGACGCGCCCTCCCGCGAACCCCGAGGATCTGGCTCGCCGCGTGGCCGAGGCGGTGCGGGCTGCAGCGCTCATCGCCATGGAGGTCGAGCTGGTGCAGGAAGCGGACATCCCCGCCGACGCGGCGCCGCCCCGCTTCGCGACAGCCATGATCGACCAGAGAACCCGAACATGAGCGCCGCAGGGATGCCGTCGCACGACCGTCGCTATTTCGACCCCGAGATCCAGACCATGCCGCGGGAGCGGCTGCGCGCGCTGCAGGCCGAGCGTCTCGCCCGGCTGCTCGACCGGGTGTGGACGACCCCTGTGCCCTTTTTCCGTCGCAAGCTCGAGCACGCTGGCTTGCGGCGTGCCGATCTTCGAACGCTCGACGATCTCGTCCACGTGCCGCGCACGGTCAAGGCGGAGCTGCGGCGCAGCGAGGACGAGCACCCGCCCTTCGGGGATTACCGCGGCGCTCCGGTCGAGCAGGCGGTCCGGCTCGGGACCTCGACCGGCACGAGTGGCAAGCCGACCCTGATTCTGTGGACGCGCAAGGATCTCGCGGTCGACCATGCGGCCTCGGCCCGCGGACGCTGGCGGTGGGGGCTGCGACCGGGGATGAGCCTCGCCAATGCGCACCCCTTCGGCATGAACGCCGGCGGGTGGCACTTCAGCCACGGCGTGGAGGCGCTCGGCGTCCTCAACATCCCCTCCGGCCCGCCCGAGAGCGAACAGCAGATTCGCGACGTGCTGGAGGTTTGGCGCCGCGTCCGGCCCGACATGTACCGGCTGTTCGGGAACGTGGCCACGACCTACGCCGAGGCGGCGAGGCGCCTCGGCCTCGATCCTGCAGGCGATCTCAATCTCTCCATCGTGGGCGACCATCCAACCCAGCAGCACCTCATGGTGAGCTCGGGCCTCGAAGCGTTGCCGCTCCTCGGCTCGGCGTGCGAGCAGCGCGAGGGGGCGCATCTGGCCGAGGACCTGGCGATCGTCGAGGTGATCGACCCCCGTACTGGGAAGGCGCTGGGGCACGGGGAGCGCGGGAACCTCGTGGTGACCGTCCTCGAAAAGGACAACTTTCTCCTGCGCTACGACCTGGAAGACGTCGTGCGGCTGAATACGGCACCCTGCCCCTGCGGCGAGACGCATCGCCGACTGTTCTACGACGGTCGGGTCCGCGACATCACGGTGGTCGAGGGCCACGCCATCCTGCCCATCGACGTGGCCCTGGTGCTCTACGAGTTCTCCGAGGTCTCCGTCCCGTCGGCCGAATACCAGATCGTTCGCCCGCTGGAGCCTGCTTCGCAGTTGCACGTCCGCTGTGAGCACGCTCCCGGGGTCGATGTGGAGGGACTCGGCGCGCGCCTCGGCGCGCGCCTTCGTGACCGACTGGGAGTCCCGGTGCGGCTCGAGCTGGTGTCGCGCGGGGCGCTCCCCCGCTTCGCCTACAAAGCGGTACGGGTCGTCGACGCCTGAAGGCCGGTCTCGAGTCGCAGCCAGCCCTCAACGCAGGCGGCTCAGCTTCTCGAGCACGTCGGGGGAGCCGGCGACGAACAAGGCGTCCGACTGGGTGAGGACGCGGTCGGCAGGCGGGACGGCGATCATCTCGTCACGCAGGATATCGTGGAGGGCCACCACCTGAACGCGATACCGCTGGGGGAGCGCCAGATCGCGCAGGGTCTTGCCGACCCACTCGCCGGGCACCGCCATTTCCTGGACGCTGAGCGACGGCCCCAGCTGGACGTAGCGCAGCAGCCCGCTGTCGGTCATGCGCGAGGCGAGGGCCAGGGCCGATTCGCGCTCCGGGAACACGCTCTCCTCGGCGCGCAGCGCATCGGCGATGCGCGCGTGCTCCTCGGAAATGACCTTGACGAAGATCTGCTTGACGCCCAGGTCGTGGAGCGCCAGGAGCGCGAGCGTGCTGGCGGCGATGTCGTCCCCGGTCGAAATGGCGGCGGCATCGGCCTCGCCGGCGCCCGCCTCCCTGAGCACCTCGCGTTTGGTCGCATCGCCCACAAGGGCACGCGACACGCGCGGGCCCATCGCATCGACCACCTCGGGGCGCGTATCGATGGCCACGACGTCGTGCCCGAGCTCGTAGAGCCGTGCGGCCAGCGTGCTGCCGAAATTCCCTAGTCCGATCACCACGAAACGTTTCACGGTGGTCTCCCGGTTCGTTAGCCGACGATGACGTCGTCGTAGGCGGGGCGAATCCCCCGAGGCTGGTAGGCGCCCCGCAGCGCGATAGCGGCGAAGAAGGCCAGAGGGCCGACTCGGCCGAGGAACATCAGCAGGATCACGGTGAGCTTGCCGGCGTCGCTCAGCCCGGGCGTGAGCCCCATCGAGAGCCCGACGGTGCCGAAAGCGCTCACCGCCTCGAAAAGCAGCGGCAGGAATGCCCGGCGCGCCGCCTCGAGGGGTTGACGCTGGGTCTCGGTCAACGAGAGCAGGAACACCCCGAGACTCACGAGCGCGAACGCGAGCAGCGTGAGCGTGACGGTGCGCTGGACCGTGTCGTCGGGTACGGCCCGCCCGTGAATGCTGACGTAGAGCTTGCCGCGAATCCGCGCCAGCGCCAGCGCCGCCAGGACGGCGAGCGCCGTGGTCTTCACGCCGCCAGCGGTCGAGCCTGGCGATCCCCCGATGAGCATGAGGGCGATGGTCAGATACGCCGTGGCGTTGTTGACCTCGGCATAGTCGACCGTGTTGAAGCCCGCCGTGCGGGGGGTCACGGTCATGAACCACGCGTTGACTAGCCGCTCGGCCGGGGCGAAGCCAGCGAGTGCGCCGTGCCACTCGAGGGCGGCGAAGGCGAGGAAGCCGCCGGCGAGCAACACGCCGGTCGTGACGAGGGCGCTGAAGGTGTGGGCGGACAGTCGGGGGCGCTGCCCCAGCCGGGTGCGCCGTCCCCAGCGCACGAGCTCGTCACTGGTGAGATAGCCGAGGCCCCCGAGCACGACGAGGAGCGAGACGACGCCGAGGACGGCGGGCTGGCGTGCGCTGCCCTCGAGCGAGGTGCTGAAGGTCGAGAAGCCTGCGTTGCAAAACGCGCTCACCGCGTGGAAAAGGGCGTGCCACGCGGCCGGCCCCGCTCCCAGCTGCGGTATCCAGAGCAGCCAGAGCAGGCACGCCCCCGCCGTCTCGACGGTGACGGTGTAGGCGACGACCCGCGCGACGATCGTCACGAGCTCGCGGCCGTGAGAGCGCTCGAATCCCGGCGCGGCGAGGACCTCGCTCCGCAGCGACACCCGGCGGCCGAGCATGCCGATGATGGCCGTCGTGATCGTGAGCAGACCGAGACCGCCGAGCTGGATGAAGACCAGCAGCCACACCTGTCCAGCCCGCGTGAAGTGCGTTGCCGTATCCACCACCGCGAGGCCGGTCACGCAGACGGCGCTCGTCATGGTGAACAGGGCATCGAGCCCCCCGAGCCGCTGGCCGTGCTGCAGGCCGGGGAGCGCCACGAGGCCTGCGGTGCCGAGCAGGATCAGGGCTGCGAAGCTGGCGACCAGCAGCGATGCCTCGGACATGCTTCGCCAGCGCCGCAGCAGGGAGGAAGCAAGGTGTGCGAGCACACGCCGGGGTTGCACGCGCGGCTCGCAATAGTACGGCGGGATAGCCCCCGCAACCCGCGATACCCGTCTGCACGGAGCTGTAGACTTTGCGCCGTGGCGCGCGCTACGGAGATGTCATGCCGTGGGCCAGAGGCAGGGTGTCGGGGATCGTCGCTCTTCTGCTCGTCCTCGCCGCCCGGCATGTGCTGGCCCAGGGCCGGATCGTCGATACCCCCGAGCTCAAGGGGGCCTACGGGCTGATCGTGATCCCGGAAGGGTGGCAGCCAGAGACCGGTGGGCTGTTCCTCTACGCGCACGGCTACACGGCCGATCGGCGCCTCCTTCGACCGTTCAAGCCCGATCTGTCCGATCTCGATCCCTTGTTCGTCCTCGGGCTCCTCCCGCTGGAGCGCGGGTACGCGATCGCCACCACGACGTTTCGGTCCGTCGGCTGGTACGTGAAGGATGCCGTCAAGGATATCGAGAACCTGCGCCGCTATTTCGTCAGGCGGTACGGGAAGCCGAAGCACACCTACCTGTGGGGGCACTCGGGCGGCGGCATGGTCACCTCGACGGTCATCGAGTACTTCCCTGACCTGTACGATGGGGCGGCGCCGATGTGCGGCCCCTCGGCGGGTGCCCGACGGAACTTCAACGGCGCCTTCGACATTCGCGTGCTGTTCGAATGGGTGTGCCGGGACGTTCCCGAGAGCCGCTTCACGTGCCGGATCTGCTCTGGCGGGCAGCAGCGCTGTCTGCGCGAGGGGGACTGCCCGGCAGGCGAGACCTGTGGCGCGGCCGAGCCGCCGCCCCCTCCCGAGCTCGGTCTCAGCCGCGAGTGTACGGAGTTCCTCCTGGCGCACCCCGACCGCTTCAGCGAGACGACCACCGCGATCGGGGGCGATTTTGTCGACGATCGGGTCGCCGCCTGTCTCGGCGACGGGACGGACGACACGCCGGACCAGCGCGAGCGTCGCCGCCTGTTCGTGGCCGCCTCGCAGCTGCCGGAGAGCTTCATCACGACGGACATGTTCTTCGCCACGATCGGCATGGCGGAGGTCGTGCACCGCCGGACGGGCGGCAAACCACCCTGGGGGAACCTCGGCGTGCGCTACGATTCGCCGCGGCTCGCGGCGGCGGAACGCGAGCGGCTGAACGCCGAGGTCTACCGCGCCGCGAACCATCCCGCGGCGACGCGCTACCTGCGGCGCTGGTACGAGCCGCGGGGACGCACGCGGTCGAAAGTGCTGACGGTCCATGCGCTCGACGACGGGCTGGTCATTCCCGAAAACCAGAACAGCTATCGCGACGTCTTCGCGGCGGCTCGACGTCCGGACCAGCTGGTCCAGTTGTTCACGGCCACGGGCGGCCACTGCCTCTTCGTCAGCGCCGTGCCCACGGCGCTCGACGCGATCACGGGCTGGGTCGAGGCGGGACGGGTCCCCGATCCCGCCAGCCTGCGCGACCAGTGCCCGGCCTGCGGCTTCACCCTGGAGCAGCCCGGGTCGTGGGGTACGCGCTCGCCCGAGCGGCGCCAGAAGGGCGTCCCGCTCCGGCAGCTCGCCTGCGATCCCGCGGAGCCCGCCGATTGCCCCGCCGAGGCGAGCTGCTCGCCCCGGCGCTTGCGCTGTCGCTGAAGCGGTCGAGCGCGGTCAGGAGCGGAGATCATGCTTTCCACCGGCGACTTCAAGCGAGGCCTCCGGATCCTGCTCGACGGGGATCCCTACGTGATCCTCGACGTGCACGTGCAGACCCCGTCCGCCCGCGGGGCTAGCTCGCTCTCGAAGCTCAAGGTGCGCAACATGCGTACCGGTCAGGTCTTCGAGCGGACGTTTCGCGGTGGCGACCGCGTCGAGGAGCCGAATGTCGAGCTCCGCCCCGTGCAGTTCCTCTACGCGGACAGCGAGGGATTCCACTTCATGGATCGTGAGAGCTACGAGCAGACCTGCCTGTCCCGCGAGGAAGTCGGGGACGCAGCTGGCTATTTGACGGAAGGCCTCGAGGGGATCCGCGCCGTCGTCTTCGCGGGCAAGGTCATCGCAGTCGAGTTGCCGATCACGGTCACGCTGACGGTGGTCGAAACGGCGCCCGCGCTGAAGGGGGCCACGGCGCAAGCCCAGACGAAACCCGCCACGCTGGAGACCGGGCTCGTCATTCAGGTCCCCTCCTACCTGGAGGCCGGCGAACGGGTCGTGGTCGACACCCGGGAGGCGCGCTTCGTCTCGCGCGCCAGGACCTGATCCCCGCGGCGGTCAGGGCGTGAGGACGATCTGCGTCCGGTAGCGCACGACGCGCGGGCCGTAGACGACGATGTCGTGCACCCCGGCCGGGCCGGCGAGCGTGCCGCTCGGGAGCGGGACGCTGCAGACGAACGCGCCGGTCTCCGACGACGTGGCCGCGCAGAGCAGGACACGCCTCCTGCCCGTCGCGCCTCCTCCGACGTAGTAGGACCTCACGGTGCTCTGTGGGCGGAAGCCGTAGGCGCGGATCGTCACCATGGTGCCGCCCTGTGCCACGGTCGGGTTGACCGCTGCGCCAGCTTCGAAGTCGTAGGTCGTCGTGGTGGTGCCGACCTGGATGGTGAAGGCATCGACATGCACCTGCGCGCCCCCAGCAATCGGTCCACCGAGGCGGAAGAGCAGGACGCCCCCGGCCGCCGGATCGTTGCGAATGGCGGCGTTCGGGAACGCAGCGAGCACCTGCGCCCAGGTGCACGGGGAGGAGGCCGGGCAGACCGAAGACCCGGGCAGGCCCGTGGCGTACCAGGTCCCGGCCATGGGGTTCAGGGTGACCCAGCTTCCGGGCGCTACCGCGGGAGGAATGCTGACCAGACGACCCTGCCAGGACGTGTTGCTGTCAGCACCGTTGTAGTCCATGTCGAGCTGCAGCGTGGGTGGCTGCGGATTGCCCGTCGATGTGACGAAGGTCGCGTAGCTGAGCTGCGTGATCGCCGCGAGCGGCGTCCCTTTGTATTGCGTTGTGCCGAACGAGGCCCGGCCGGTGCTGTCGACCGTCAGCTCGACGCTGCCATTCCCGAGGGGTGTCGGCGCCGGGCCCGGGACGAACGCCGCCGTCCCGACCGAGCCCCCTGGCCCCTCGTTGCCGGCGAACCAATCGTCGACTGCAAGCGTGTTGACCACCTGTGTTGCCGCCCGGGCCGAGAGGCCCGGGAAGGCCAGCGTGGCCACAGCACAGCACCAAGCGATCTTCCAAGGCATAGGCATGCGCGCGCAATACGCCACGAGCACGCATGCCGTCAAGAAGTCCTGGTGGGCGGTGCCGAGGGTACCGCCGACAACGCAGGATCGCGCGCTCGGAGCTCAGGCTCGGCTGCCCTGGTAGTGCATGACGAGCAGGGCGACAGTGTCCTCGGGGCCGGGGTTCAGGTAGCCATGGGGTACGTCGGCGCGGAAATAAATGCTATCGCCTGGCTCGAGCCGGGTCTCGGCGGTGCCGCGCCGGACGACGAGCGTGCCGCGGATCACCGTGATGTGCTCGAAGGTGTCCTGGGCGTGGGGGTCCGCGGCTTCCGTGCACCCTGCTTCGAGCGTCAGCTCGTAGACCTCCGGCGCGCGCAGATCTCCCGAGGGCGCGAGGACTCGCGAGCGGAAGCGCCCGTCTGCGCTGGAGATCACGCGTCCCTCGCCCTGGCGCACGACCGCGAAGTCGGTGTCGCGCATCTTCGACAGGAAGGTGTCCGCGAGGAGGGCGGCGAAGGGTGTGCCGAGGCCGGTCGCGAGGCTCCAGACCGCCCGGAGGCTCGGGACCGCCTCGCCACGTTCGAGCGCGAGGAGCAGGTCCTCGCGAATCCCCGTGCGCACGGCGAGGGATTCGAGCGCGATCCCGCGCTCGGCGCGCAGCCTGGCCACGTTGGCGCCGATCGCTGCTGCGAGGGCACGCCCCTCTGCGCTCTCCGGACCCCGGAGCGTTTCGACGCGCTCTGCGCGGAGCTCGTCGAGGAGCTCGCGCTCGAGAGCAGCTGGGCCGCGGGGCACGAGGCGGTTGGGCATGCTGAAGACAGAGCAATTCGCTCGTCGCCGCGCAAGTCGCCCGCGCGCGGCAGTCTTGGCGATCGGCTCAGAGCCCGTAGAGCTTCATCGCATTCCCGGCGCACATCTTCCACCGTTCCTCGGCTGGGACTCCCCGGAACATCTCGTCGACCGTGCGGCGTGTCTCGGGCCAGTCGCAGCCGTGGTGGGGGTAATCGGTCGACCAGAGGAGGTTCTCGACGCCGAGGAGATGGCGATTGCGGACGGCGTAGTGGTCGATCATGAACGACGATCGCCAGTTGCGACGATAGTAGAAGCTCGGCTCGTGCTGCAGCTTGACGGGAAGCCACCACCGGTTGCGCCACCAGCGATCGTCGAGCTGCTCGAGAATATAGGGGATCCAGCCCGAGCCCGCCTCGACCATGACCCACACGAGATCGGGAAAGCGATCGTGGACCCCCGAAGCGATGATCTCGGGCAGCTGGGTGATCATGTCCGCCGCGCCCACGCTGGCGAGTCCGGTGAGATCGTCGCCACGCACCCCCTTCGGCTTCGGGCGGGCCACCTTGCGCATGACCCGCACGTGGAAATGCACTGGAACGCGATTCGCCTGACACGCGGCCCAGAAGGGATCGTCGTCCGGACGGATCGTCTCGCCCACGGACGGAAAGGTGTTCAACCAGACGCCGCGGAAGCCGAGCTTCAGGCAGCGTTCCATTTCCCGGATCGCGTTGTCCACCCCCATGGGCATGCAGGCGAGACCGATCAGGCGCGTGGGGTCGACCGACATGATCTCCTCGGCAAGCCAGTTGTTGTAGGCCTGGACGCCGGCCAGCTGGAATTCCGGATCGGGGTCGGAATAAAAATGACTCATCATGCGGGCCGAGCCGAAGATGACCTCGGCGTCGACCCCGTCCACGTCCTGTTCCTTCAGCCGCTCGGCGCCGAAAAAATTCCCCTGGTTCGCTGCGGCGAAGGTCACGCCCGTCCAGCGGACCTCTTCGTGCTTGCGCCCTGCGGAGGCATAGATCCCGATCGGTGCTGGCGGGATGTCGGGGGCGAACTGCCAGGCCTCTCCTCCCTCCCCATCGGGGACCACGCGTGGAGCCTTGTCGTGGAATTTTCGCGGCAGGTAGGTGGTCCAGATGTGCGGGGGCTCGAGCACGTGCGAGTCGGCGGAAATGAGCTGATAGTTGCGAGCCATGGCGGACCTCCCTCCCTTGCGCGGTGCGGGTACGAACAAACGTTTGTTCGCCAATTGCTCGGCGTTTTTCAAGGGGAATGGCGACCGCGGGTCGCTTGCGCTCAGGAGGCGGCGAAGGCGCCGTAGCCCACGACCTGGTCGCGCGGCCCGGCGGTATCGCCCGAGCTCCGCAGATCGAGGAGGCGCATGGCCAGCTTGCGCCGGCGCACGACCTCCAGGAGCCCCGTGAGGGGATGGAATCCGCAGGCGTCGTCCGGGCCGATGGCCTCGAGTCGCCCAGCGACGATTGCTGCCGCGGTGGCCGTGTCGAGACGGTGCGCGACCTCGTAGGGATGGTAGTGACTGAGGTCGCTGCTCACGACGACCAGCGTTGCCGGATTGTCCCAGACGGCCTCGAGGACGGGGGCGACCACCGCGGGGGGAGCCCAGCCGACGACGAGCGGCAGGACAGTAAACTGCGCCAGGCAGCGCTGCAGAAAGGGGAGCTGGACCTCGAGACTGTGCTCCTCGGCATGCGCCTCGTCGTCGATGGTCACGCCGGGCAGGCGGGCGACCAGCGACCGGCCCGCGTCATCGACCGGGACCAGGCCGAGCGGCGTCTCGAAGGCGTCAGCGCCGCTGACTCCCGCGCCTGCCAGGGCGACGTGGTGGGCCGGGCCCAGCAGCACCACGCGGGAGATGATCTCGCGGCCCGCATCCAGCGTGACATAGGCGCTCGCGGCGACGGGTCCGGAGTAGACGTACCCGGCGTGCGGCACGACGAGGGCTTTGGGGGGGCTGGAGGGAGGCGCGGTGGTCTGCCGGGCCCGCGCCTCTGCGAGCAGCATATCCACGGTGGCAGCGAGCGCCGGCGCTTCGGCGGGGTAGAAGCGTCCGGCGACGGCGGGACGGCGAATACGCGTCATTCCGCGATGGCGAAATCGGCGAGCCGGACTGGCAGCCGGCGTGCCCCCCAGCTGCCCGGACGGGGCCGGAAGACGCCGGCGCACGGCGTGCCGCAGCGCGAGCAGCAGCCGTCCTCCCGAAGACGCCAGCCGTGCACGCGGTACCCGTCGCGCTCGATGAGACACACGCCGCACACGTGGCACCACGTCGAGCCCCCCTCGCGGTCGTCGACGTTCCCCGTATACACGTAGCGCAGGCCGGCGCGACGCGCGATGTCCCGCGCCCGTCGCAGGGTCGCGAGCGGCGTCGCTGGCACGTCTCGCATGCGGTAGTCGGGGTGGAAGGCGCTGAGATGCAGCGGCACCTCGGGACCGAGCTCGCTGGCCACCCAGGTCGCGAGTCGCGCGAGCTCGTCGTCGGAATCGTTGTATCCAGGCACGAGCAGGGTGGTGATCTCGAGCCACACCGCGGTCTCGTGTTTGATATAGCGCAGCGTCTCGAGCACGGGCTCCAGCTGCCCTTTCGTGATCCGCCAGTAGAACTCCTCGCTGAACGCCTTGAGATCCACGTTGGCTGCATCCATCGCGGCGAACAGCTCGCGTCGCGGCGCCGGACACACGTAGCCAGCCGTGACGGCGACGGTTCGCACGCCCCGGGCGCGACAGGCCCGGGCCACGTCGATGGCATACTCCAGGAAGACCACGGGATCGTTGTAGGTGAAAGCCACGCTGTCGCACCCGAGCGCCACGGCAGTGCGAGCGATCGTGTCGGGGGTGGCGGCATCGGCCAGCACATCGGTCTCGCGCGCCTTCGAGATGTCCCAGTTCTGGCAATACGCACAGGCGAGGTTGCAGCCAGCCGTGCCGAAGGACAGGACGGCCGTGCCCGGAAGAAAATGGGCGAGCGGCTTCTTCTCGATCGGATCGACGCAGAACCCGCTCGACCGTCCCCACGTCGTGAGCACGATCTGGCCGCCCTCGCATGCCCGTACGAAACAGAAGCCGCGCTGGCCCTCGCGCAGGGCGCAGCGCCGTGGGCAGACGTCGCACACGATACGCCCCTCGGCGCTCCTGTGCCAGTACTTCGTGGGCACCTTCACGTGCCGTAGCGTAGAAGCGAGGCGCTCTCCCCACAAGGGGGCCGGGCGATCCGCAGCGCATGGCCGGTCCACTCGCCGAGTCCGCGCGGGCCGAGGCGTCGCCACAGCTCGTCGGGACGACTCGCGAACACCGTATCGGCTGTGCCCTGGACGACCGTCCAGTCCCCGCGCGCCAGCTCGGCCTCGAGCTGGCCGGGAGCCCAGCCCGCGTGGCCAGCGAACACGCGCAGGCGATGCGCTGGAAGGCCGCCGGCGAGCGCGGCGACCATCGCGCGGCGATCTGTCACCACGCGCACCTCGTCCATGACCGCTTCGGAGCCTGCCAGCGGGTCCCGCGAGCGGACCAGCGCGATCACGGCCGTCGGCATCACGGGACCGCCGCGCCACAAGCGATGCTCCACCCCAGCCGTCCCAGGAAGATCCGGTACCAGCGTGCCGAGCCGCAGGGATGTCGGCCGGTTGACGATGACCCCCATGGCCCCAGCAGCCGGGTCGTGCTTCAGCAACAGGACGACGCTGCGCGCGAAATGCGGGTCCGCGAGATGTGCGGAGGCTACGAGCAGCTTCCCTTGCGCAGGCGCATCGCCGCGCGGTGAGCTCTCGAGGCCCATGGTCCCGAGCGTGGAGAGCAGCAGCGCCAGCGGGACGAGCAGCGGCGCTTACCCCTCTTCCTCCGGAAGCGGCTCGTCCGGAACGGTGTCAGGAGCTTCGCTCTCGTCCTCGGGGACCGTCCAGCGCTCGGGCGGGAGCGGCTGCAGACCGCCCCGCGCGGGAAGACGCTCCTCGAGTGGCTCCTGCGGTTCGGGTGGCGGGGGTTCGACCAGCGATTCCGTCTCGCGATCGAGCGGAGTCACACGCAGGCGATCGAGGACCTCGAGGCCGAGGGTATCGCTCACGAGCTGGACCAGCACCTGGCGCTGCCGCTCGCTCGGGATCTCGCCGCCGAGCCGTACCACCCCCCCGTGGCAGCGCACGGAGACGGCCAGCAGGTCGGGGTCGCCGTGGGCCCGGATGCGCTCGCGGACCGCCTCGGCCAGCTCGTCGTCATCGAGCGTCGCCAGCTCGGGCGGTATCGGCCGACGCGTGCGAGGCGCGAATGGCTTGACCCAGGGCTGGGATGGCCGGCTCAGCGCTTCCTCGCACTCCAGACAGCGCCGTGCCTCGGGGATGACCTCGAGCCGCGCGATGGGGATGGCCTCGTGGCAGTGCTCGCAGATCCCGTACGCACCGGCAGGGATCTTGGCGAGCGCCCGCTGGATCTCCTCGAGCTCGTGGCGGTCGCGCTCGCAGACCCGGTCGAGTAGCCGCGCCATGGCCTCTTGTTGGGCTCGGCTTTCCAGCTCGCTTTCGCGACTCTCCTCGATCAGCTGGAGGTCGGCCTCGAGCTCGTCCACGTCGACGAAGAGCGCGCGCTGGCGGTCGAGGAGGCGCCGGCGAAGCGTGTCGAGGACGTCAGGTGGTAGGCCGCTGTCCATCGGGCCCTCCCGGAGGGGGCGAGAGCGCTACAAAATACTCCGCGATCGGTCGAAAGGTACCGAGGGTGGTTGCACCCTGCCAGCCCTCGGTGAGCTGACGGAATCGAGCGTCGAGCCAGGGCTGGACCTCGGGCCACATCCGCGGCAGGACGACCGAGGCCGCCGTGGCGAGGCCAGCGGCGCCAAGACCAGTTGCCCAGCCGATGGGGCCGAGCGGGGTGCAGCCGAAGAGCTGGCTCAGGCCAGGGGTCTGGACGATGGTGCCGAGCGCCACCAGGGATCCGGCGCTGGTCGCGACGACCATGGGGCTCCGGCCGCCGGTGGCCAGTGTTTGGCCAAGCTGCGCGCCGACGAGGGCCACCAGGGCGACCGTGCCCGCCTGGGCCGGGTTGGCGCGCGGACGCGCAGCAAGCCAGGCCCCGGCGGCCGCGCTGCCCGTCACGGCGGCTCGCCAGAGGATGTCGCTCACGAGCCGTTCCCCGAGCGAAGCCTCGGGCCCTTCGTGCAACAACGCTTCCGCGGTGGTGTCGGGGGGCGGTCGTAGAGCGATGGCCATCGCCGGCGCGACATCGGTGAGCAGGTTCACCAGGAGCAACTGGCGTGCATTCAGCACCGGCTGGGCGGCGATGCCGGATATGAGGCTGAAGGCCAGCTCGCCGAGGTTCCCGCCGACGAGGACGGCGACCGCATCGCGCACCGACACCCACATGGCCCGGCCTTCGAGCACGGCATCGACGATGGTCTCGATCCGGTCGTCCGTGACCACCAGATCGGCCGCCTCGCGTGCTGCGGGAGCCCCACGACGGCCAAGCGCGATGCCGACGTTCGCGAGACGGATCGCTGCTGCGTCGTTCGCCCCGTCTCCGGTCATCGCCACGATCTTGCCGCTCCGCTGCAGGGCGCTCACCAGGCGCACCTTGTGCACGGGGGTCATGCGCGCGAAGACTCGGACAGTCCGCAGGGACGCCTCGATGGCGTCGTCGTCCATCTCGTCGAGCTCGGGGCCGGTCAAGACGAGACCATGATCGAGCTCGAGCTCGGCGGCGATGCGGGCCGCGGTGCCGGGATGATCGCCCGTCATGAGCAGGGCGTCGACGCCCGCCTGTCGGAGCCCCTGCAACGCCTCGCGCGCCGTGGGCCGCACCGGATCGCTGAGCGCCACGAATCCCAGGAAGAGGAGATCGCGCACGCTCTGGGAGTCGAAGGCCGCGTCGAGCTCCAGCGTACGCTCTGCCACGGCGAGCACCCGCAGGCCTTCGCTCGCCATCCGGCTGGCGTGCTCTGCGAGGCGCGAGCGCCCAGCGACGTCGAGGGTCACCACTGCGCTGCTCGAATCCCGCCAGGCAGCGCAGCGGTCGAGGAGGATTTCGGGTGCTCCCTTGACGCTCAAGAGCAGGTGCTCGCCGGTGCGCCCGAGAACGGCATGGTATCCTCGCCCCGGCTCGAAGGGGAGCTCGGCGAGTCGAACCCAGCCGGGGGCGGCATGCTGGACAGTCACGCCACAGGAGCGCGCGCCATCGACGAGTGCCTGGTCGGTCAGGTGCGGGAGCTTCTCGCCGTCGACCGCGTCGGGCGTGGCGCGCAACGCTGCTGCAAGCGTGACAAGCTGACAGGCGTCGTGGCCTGGCCGGTACTCGTGCTCGCCCTCCCAGACCGCCCGGAGGCGCAGGCGCCCTTCGGTCACCGTGCCCGTCTTGTCGAAGCAGACGACGTTGACGCGGCCCAGCGCCTCGATGGTGCGGGGATTGCGCACCAACGTCCCGCGGAGGGACAGTCGGCGGGCGGCGGCCAGCTGCGCCGCCATGGCGAGCAGGGGGAGCCCCTCGGGGACCGCTGCCACGGCGAGGCTCGTTCCGGTCCCGAGGACTTCACGGCCGGGACGCCCCCGGAGCAGACCGACGGTGGCGATGCCGAGCCCGCTCAGGACGGCAGCCGGCACCATGAGGCCGGTTAGCGATTCGAGACGAGCCTCCACGCCCTCGCGGGGCTTGCGGCCACGAGCGGCCCGGGCCGCCCGGCGTGTCTCGGTAGCGTCGCCGACCGCCACCACGACCGCTGTCGCCGTGCCGGCCACCACCGAGGTGCCGTCGTAGAGCATCGAGCTCCGTTCGGCGACGATGGTCGCCCGCGAGGCGCGTGCCGACTTGGGAACGGGGAGCGATTCGCCCGTCAGCGCCGATTCGTCGACCTCCACGTTGTGCTCGGCGATGATCCGGCAGTCCGCCGGGATCGCGTCGCCGGCCTGCAAGACGACGACATCGCCCGCGACGAGCTCGGCCGCATCGAGGGGCTGCTCGATCCCGTCACGCCTGACCCGAACGCGCTGCGGGGTCCGGTCGGCGAGCCCGTCGATGGCGCGGTCCGTGCGCAGGCGCTGCACCGCTCCGATGCATGCGTTGAGCACCACGACACCGGTGACCATGCTCGCGTCGGCGACCGATCCCGCGAAGGCGGACAGGCCGGCCCCGACAGCGAGCAGCGGCGTGAGCGGGTTGCGCAACTGCTCCACCACGGCTTCCGTCAGTCGGGCCAGCGGACCAGGCGCGCCATCGCCGACGACGAGGCGCTGCGCCGCCTGGCTCGAGGCGAGCCCCTCGAACGACGTCCGGAGCCGCTCGAGAACGACAGGGACGTCGAGCGCATGCCAGGGCGTGGGATCGTGCCGGGCGGGCGCGGGCCGTAGGGCCAGGGCGACGCCGAGCCGGGCTCCGTTGGCGATCGCCAGCAGGCTGGTCAGGTTGACCGCTGTCGAGACGCGCGTGGCGGTATCGGGCGAGAGCCCCCCGAGCGAGAGCACGAGGCCGAGGCCGGCACCGACGCCCGCCAGTTGCACGCTCTGGCGGGACGCATCGCGCGCTGTTCGACACGCCTCGACCAGGAAGCGCGCGTCGTCGAGGCGATCGGTGCAGAGCACATGCGCTGTCCAGGGCACGGCCTGCGCGTCGCGGGTGAGGCCGATGCCGCAGTCGGCCACCGCGAGCGCGGGAGTCTCGCGAGCCGCAAGGAGGCACACGACCTGTCCCTCGCGTTGCAAGCGACGGATCTCGTCCGGCAGCGCCTCGCCGTTCGGAACGAACTCGTCGGCGGCAAGCCCGGCGACGTCGAGAGGGCTGGGAGCCGCGACCACGATCCGCAAGTCGGCACGGCGCGCAGCCGCCAGCAACGCGTCGGCTTCGGGATCGAGGATGACCTGCGCCCGAACGATGGCCACGATGGTGTCTCCACGTCGCAGGGCGAGACGGCGATATCCGGTAGTCGTCCGGGCCTGCAGCGCATCGAGCGGAGCGAGCGTCCAGATCGTGTCCTCGCGCGTTTCCCATGGTCGACACGGGTCGAGCATCGCCCGCACGCGTGCCCGGATCGCCCCGGCATCTGGCCCGCCGGCCGCGATGACGCTGCCGGGGAGCACGTCCACGGCCAGCAAGAGATCGACAGGCACGACGAGGCAGGTGACGCGGTCGAGACGCCGGAGGGCACGGCGATCGAGCGGGATGGCCCCGCGCCGGGCCAGCGCGAAGGCCAGGTACGACGCAAAGGCCTCGCGGCCGAGCCGCGCCGGCTTTGGCAGCCCGCTGAGCAGCGGGGGAGTCGCGGAGGCCAGGCTGCCGGTCATCGCCACGCCGATGGCGAAGGCGCCTCCCGAGGCAATGAGGGCGGCATCCGCGTAGGACTCCACCGGACCCGGGGGCAGAGGCACCGGGCGGGGTGGTGGTACGAGCACGTGGCGGATCGCGTCGGCGCACTGGCCGCACAGCTCTCTCTCGCGCTCGGCCCAGGTATTCCGCCGGATGACACGCTCGGCCAGGACGAGGCCGTGGTAGGCGACGTCGACCACGGGCCCGAGCGGGCTCTGCGCCAGCCCTTGCGCCATGGCATTGGCAATGGTCAGGACAAAGCTCGTGGTCTGGCGACCGAGACGGTCCTCGACCGCGGCCCTGAGTCGAGGGGCATCGAAGAGGGCGAGAACAGCCAGGGCGTCGATCTCGAGTGGCAGGGTGGGCAGCCGTGCGATCCGTCCGGCGATGGCCATCCCCATGCCTGCGAGGTCGCCTCCCAGCTCGATGATGCAGCGGACGATCGGTTCGAGATCGCCGGGATGCTCGGGCCGGTCGGCGGGAAAGGGGAGGGTCTCCAGACCGAGCTCGGTTTCGACGCGGTCGAGCAGGCGCGTCACCGCACCGACCGGACACACGCGCTCGTCGAGAGCGACGATCACCCGACCGAGACTGGGATTGGCCTCCACCCATTCGGCGCCTTCGAGGAACGCGAGGGCCTCCCGCAGGCGTTCGACAAAAAGCTCGTACTGCCGCGGGCTGAGCGCTCGAAGCTCGAGATGGGCCCGGCCGTTCACCACATGGACTCGCCGTCCATGCTGGCTCGCGAAGTTCACGAGCGGTCGAAGCCAGTCGCTGAGTCCCATATGTGGCCCGTTCGTGCTGGCTGGCACCGCGCCGGCGCCCTTGCCCAGGGTGCCGATGATCGTCCCCGACATGGCCCTGGTCAAGGAATGCTGCGTCCAGGGCGGTGGATCGCGCGGGGGCTGGCGAACGCCCCTTCCCCTCCGCGCTAGGCCTCCCGCGGGCTCGACGTGTCTGTGCCGGCCAGGTGCCGCTGGATCCAGGCGCCGACGCGCGCGATCGCCTGCTCGGCTTCGGGCAAGAGCGGGGCAAAGGCATGCCAGACGTGAATCATCTCGTCCCAGATCTCCAGCTCGGCCTCGACGCCGTGAGCGCGCGCGCGTTC
>Ga0209101_1000046_pt1 | contig 94674 bp, 82 predicted proteins | sample ConPoolayeCmetaG_FD_185481 | JGI IMG/M metagenome (GOLD analysis project Ga0209101, IMG submission 185481) | Hot spring microbial mat communities from California, USA to study Microbial Dark Matter (Phase II) - Cone Pool mat layer C metaG... ... | reverse complement strand
CCCCTAACCGATCGCGCTCATTCTGATAGTAAAACTGAATGGCTTCCCTACCCTGCATCATGATTTCTGTAGGCGGCTCAATGTACGGATTGTCTCCAACGCAAATGCCCTCTATACCAAGGGGTATTTGGGGTATTTCTTCTCCCTCCCACCAAACCGGCAGGCCTAAATCCAAAAGCCAACTAGGGAAACGGTGAATTTTATTTTTAAAAGTATGGATAGATATCAATCTTCTGAGTTCCCTAAGCGGTGTCATGTCAGAAACCCGGTTCGAACTAAAATCCAGTGAAATCAACTTTAACAATCCAGCAATCGGAGATAAATCGGAAACCTGATTATAATAAAAATCGAGATACTCTAATGCCACCAACCCAGCAATCGGAGAAAGGTCAGAGACCTGATTACTGCCAAAAAGGAGTTGCTTTAGCGCTGTTAATCCAGCAATCGGAGATAAATCGGAAACCTGATTATAATAAAAATTGAGATACTCTAATGCCACCAACCCAGCAAGCGGAGATAAATCGGAAACCCGATTCTGAGGAAAACTTAACCCTCTTAACCTAAACAACTCAGAAATCGGAGAAAGGTCAGAGACCTGATTACTTTCAAAATTGAGCCGCTCTAATGCCACCAACCCGGCAAGCGGAGATAAATCGGAAACTTGATTACGTGAAAAATAGAGCTGCTCTAATGCCACTAACCCAGCAAGCGGAGATAAATCGGAAATCTGATTAACTGAAAACTTGAGCTGCTTCAACGTCACCAACTTAGAAATTGGAGACAAATCGGAAACCTTATTCCACCCGAAGTTTAACACTCTTAACCTAACTAATTTAGAAATTGGAGACAAATCGGAAACCCGATTACCTGAAAATTCGAGCTGCTCTAATGCCACCAGCCCAGAGAGTGGAGAAAGGTCGGAAACCTGATTATTAGAGAAATGCAGGACTTCCAGATTCACCAATTTCGACAGCTCCGGCGGCAGTTCGGTCAAACCGAGTGAATTCAAGTTGAGCTCCGTTGCACCGGACCTTCTGGCTTCGGCGATCCGCTCTTGGGCAATTTTGTATCCGTCGGTCATAAGAAAGGCATTTTCGGCATTAGAATCTACTGTCTCACCTCTTCTCGAGAAGGGGCGACTTTAGTGCGGAAATATATTGCGGACTCGGCGTTTAAAAGCGAAAAAATCTTCAAATGACACCGAATAAGACGCACCGTTGTCGGGTGGCCGAAAGCGCGACTTCGCAGGGCCCCCTGGACAACGACACCGACATTTAGCAAAAGAGGAAAAAACTCAATCTCCGCCCGGGTACTGTTTCCCCTCGAAGTCTCGGCCATCTACCCCGTAGCAGCTTAAACGCCTTTTGCCCGGATTAGCCGAAAATGCCCCCGTCCGGTTGAACCACATTGATAAGCGGCTGTTTGGTTTTTTGGTATTAGACACAGTAAAACAAAATAAATACTTCTATGCGAAACACTTGGAGAGTTCCTATTGCTGCAATGCTGTTGTTGACCCTCGGTTTTGTGCTTTCTCATTGCGTCGTCGTTCGCCAAGGAGAGTTCGCCGTTCGACGCAATCTTGGAAAGTACGAAGACAAGGTCTACACCAGCGGCCTGCGGATGTTTAACCCTTTCACCAGTACAATTGTCAAGGTCAGCGGGCAGACGGAGAACATAGAGGTCAATGTAAACATTCCCTCTAAGGAAGGGCTGACCATTCAAAGCGAGGTGTCCATCCTGTACCGCGTAATGCAAAAAGAGGCGCCCAATCTGCTGCGCAATGTCGGGCTGGACTACGAAAACACCCTCATCTTGCCCGTCTTTCGGTCGGCAGTGGCGGATGTGACGGCGCGCTATTTTGCCAAAGACATGCACTCCGGCAGCCGGGCCGAAATAGAGGTGGCCATTCGAGAGCTGATGATGCAGACCTTAGGGCCTCGCGGCATTGTGGTGGAAGCGGTGCTGCTGAAAAGCATTCTTCTGCCGCGCAACCTGACCAAAGCCATTGAAGAAAAACTCGAGGCCGAACAGCAGGCCTTGCGCATGGAGTTCGTCCTGCAGCAGGAGCGGCAAGAGGCCGAGCGCAAGCGTTTACAAGCCCAAGGAATACGCGACGCCAACCAGATTATCTCCGAAGGGTTGACGCCCGAAATCCTGCAGTTCAAGGCCATAGAAGCTTGGCTGGAGCTGAGCAAGTCGCCCAACGCTAAGGTCATCTTTACCAACGGAACCGTGCCTTTGGTCATGGACGCCGAGCAGAGCAGCCACACTACCGTGCCGCCGCCGGCGCGCCCCTCTTCTACCGCGCGGCAGTAACCTCGAGAAGAAACACCCTTCCTGCCTCGGCCGCTCTTCCATAGAGCGCACGAGGCAGGCCTTTTTTTGCGCGCAAACCTTTCTCGACCACTCGGTGTTGCAGGACTGTCGAGTATGCCCAGTAGTTCTATTGTCCTTTTTTGGTTCCGGCGCGACTTGCGCGTGGACGACAACGCTGCCCTTTACCATGCCCTGCGCAGCGGCTATCCGGTGTTGCCGCTGTTCATCTTCGATACCGACATCCTCGACAAGCTCTCCGACCGCCGAGATGCGCGGGTAGCGTTCATCCACCAAGCCCTGGCCCGGCTCAAAGAACGCCTGCGCGAAAGAGGCAGCGACTTGCTCGTGCAGCACGGAAGGCCGCTCGATGTCTGGGAAAAACTCCTGCATACCTTCCCCGTAGCCGCCGTTTATGCCAACCGCGACTACGAACCTTACGCCATGGCGCGCGACGCCGCGGTGAGGGCGCTGCTCGAACGGCGAGGTATCCCGATGCACACCTACAAGGACCACGTCATTTTTGAAAAGGACGAGGTGCTCAAGGAAGACGGCAAGCCCTACACCGTCTTCACGCCCTACAGTCGAAAATGGCGCTCCAAGCTGGCGGAACGCCTCCTGGCCGACGGCAACTCTTTTTATCTGGCCTCGTACCCTTGCGAGCGCTATTTCGACCGCCTTTTCCGCGTGCCGCAGGCGTTACCCTTCCCGTCGCTGGAAGATATCGGCTTTGCTCCGGCGGGCATCCCTTTTCCGCCCGACTCGGTGCCTCAAGGACTCATCCGCAACTACGACAAAACCCGAAACTTCCCGGCCATGGCCGGCACCTCTCGCCTGGGCGTGCACTTTCGCTTCGGCACCATCAGCATCCGCGAAAAAGCACGACGCGCCCAACAGCTCAACGACACCTTCCTGAACGAGCTCATCTGGCGCGACTTTTACAGCCAAATCTTGGCCCACTTTCCACACGTCGTGGAGCGGCCCTTTCGACCGGAATACGAGCGCATCCCGTGGCGCGACGCACCCGAAGAGTTCCGGCGCTGGTGCGAAGGCACTACCGGCTACCCCCTGGTGGACGCCGGCATGCGCGAACTCAACGCCACCGGCTACATGCACAACCGCGTCCGCATGGTGACGGCCAGCTTCCTGACCAAACACCTACTCATCGACTGGCGCCTGGGTGAGGCCTACTTCGCCCGGAAACTGCTCGACTTCGACTTGGCCAGCAACAACGGCGGCTGGCAATGGGCCGCTGGCTGCGGCACCGACGCCGCGCCCTATTTCCGCATCTTCAACCCCATCGAACAAGCCAAAAAGTTCGACCCCGACGCCGCCTATGTCCGAAAATGGATACCCGAACTCGGCACCAGCGCCTACCCCAAACCCATCGTAGACCACACCTTCGCCCGCCAACGCTGTCTGCAGGCGTTCAAATCAGCCCTCACCCCGGCCGTCTGAGCGCTGCCCCTTCGACAATTGCTGCACCGCCCGGTCTCTGCCTGCGGCTGCGGAAGAATTTCGGGAGGTGGCATTAACCGCCGGTATCGGATGCTATCGCCGTTGCAAACCGTTTGAAATGCAGATGAGGAGCATACTTTCCTATTCGAGAAGGGAAGCACATCGCGCGCGGACTGGCCGATGTGCCGATACAAAGGGTTATTTACTCGCTTTGCGGCGAGGGGCAGCGCGTACCACTCCACAAAAAGAATAATCAGGTACAATAAAAATCCATTACATCACCCTTTTTTGTTTTCTCTAAAACTTTCGCTAAGCTACTTCTAACACCGTCTTCGTTGTAATACATAATCCCACTAGCAAAGTGTTTGACACAAGGAAGTTCTTTTTCAACTACCCGCCAAGCCGGATTCCAGATGTTTGGAGTGTCGGTCGTATGAGGATGCTGAAGAATAATGTGCGGTTTAAACTCCTTACATTTCGCTTTAAAAGTATCGGCTATTTGTTTTTTCCAGCCGTGTGGACTGGCATTTGCCTGTCCACGGGGATTAAACACATTTAAATCGTGACAACCGAGAATGACAACCCTCTGGTTGTTTAACTCAATGAAATGGGTGTCAAGATCGATCACTTTTATTAAGTCTATTTTCTGTACTTCAGTTGGGTAGAATTTTCCCGTCCAACGAATGACTTTTTCTTTTTTCAAATCATAGACTGCAACAAGTTCGGTGTGCTGATAATTGACAGGATTACTGCCGTCTATTCCAATCGTGAAATAATTGGCCGTTTCTTTGAGTTTTTTAAAGATTTCGGGTTTCAAACCGGAGAAAAATGAGTCTATAACCGAATTGGCTTGCTTCTGAAGTAAGCCCATGCTCTCTATCTCCGCTTTTTCAATATCGAGGTTATACCGAAGGGGCCTGGGAAAATCAAAAGATAAAAAGCCGCCGGGAGTTAGAATGAATTCGTAAGTGTTTTTTGGGTATTCACACGCAAGAAACACCTGAATCACTTTTTCTATCAGAGGAAAAATGGGGTTGCCGTATTTGTCGTAGTATCTCCCATCAAGGACAAGTCTCGCAATTTTGTGTTTCATATTATTTATTTTATTGAGGTTTACTTCAAATCACTAATTGTATTTATAGAACTTTCCCTCTATACTTAACGGTGAAGCCTAATTTTATAAAAAAATCAGCCGTCTCTTTTCCGCCGCTAAATTCCTCCTTAGATATTCCTTTTTTATGGGCTAGACGGTAAGCAATCCACCGGATATGCTTTGCCGGATATTCTCTGCCGTTATAAATCAAAAATGTATTTTTTGCCGGAGGATATTTTTCTTCTTTGCTGTCAAAAAGTGCTATTGCGTTATGTACGTGTTTGACAGTCACGCTTTTCCATTTTTTACTCATTTCTCCTAAAAGTAAATGGTCATAGTTCAATCCCTTGATTTAGGTGACCTTCGATTAAGGCCTGCAGCAAGATTGATTATAAATAATACCCTGTAAAGTTTTCAAGAATCGGCCGCACTCAAAAACTACTGTTTCAAACGTTATGCCAAAAGTTCTTTTTTTCTAACCGTATTCTCAAAAAGCTTCTCCGGTAAACAGGTAAAAAGCCGATCCCTCTTGGGTGAAGGCGACGTCGAAGCGCACGAAGATGTCTTTTTTGGGGAAAATGAGGTAGCGTAGGCCTATGCCGCCGGCCCATCGGAGGTGTTGGGTAGATAGGGCGGTAAGTGTAGGTGCTACGGTGCCGATGCCGAAGAAGGCCGCTCCTCCGAGGTACTTACCGAAGGGGAAGGGCAAGAAGCGATACTCTACCTGAGCGGCGTAGTAGTGGCGGTCGCGGTAGCGGCCGGTGTAGTAGCCGCGCATGAGCGACTCGTTGCCCATTAGGCTCAGCTGGTTGAAGGGTGCTTTGCCGTGTACTGCGCTGCCCAATACCTGTAGGGCCAACACTTGGTCTCGACCCAGGTCGGTGTAGCGGCGCAACTCGGCGAAATACAGGTCGAACGCATAATGGCTGCCCCAGAGCGGGTCGTAGTGGAGCCAGGAGAGTTCGGCGAACCAGCCGTTGCGCGTGTTGAGCATGTTAGGGCGCGAGTCGTACACGGTTCCAATGCCTATGGCCATGTTGGTCGAGCCCCGGGCGCCTTCGGGCAGCGGGCGAGGGGTGGCTTCATCGCCAAAAGTCACGCGCGACAGCGATTGTATGTCTACCTCCGGCCCGATGAACCAGTTAGGCCGCACGCGGCGCAAGACGCGCTGGCGCAGCAGGAAGTAGGTTCCGTTGACCACGGTCGGATGTTGCGGCGGCGCATTAGGTCCGATACCGTAGTACAGCAGAGGGAAGCGCTGAAAGCGCAGGCGCCCTAAGACAATCCATCGGTCGCGGTCGGTGTAGACGGCATTGTCAAACCACAGGCCGTACTGGGAGCGCAGCGTTCCAAAGGCGAAGAGGGTGATCTCGCTCAGCCGATTGTGCGCCGGGTCGTTCTTGGCATGGAACAGCAGCGAACCGGCGGCGCCAAACTCCCAGCTCGTTTCGGGCGAATAGCCCAGCGTAGGGTACAGCAAAAAGCGCGGCCGGTCGGGGGGCAGGTCGTCGTGCGTGAAGCGCGTCAGTAGGCGGTTGAACCACGCGGCCGTGTCGGTAGTGTTTCGAGCGGAAGCGGTAGTGCTCAGGGCAAAGCAGACCGACAAGGTGCAGAGCCATCGAAGAAAAGCAGTGGCAGTGTTCATATACCGGGTTACGCCTGTGCTCAAAAAGGCGTATTGGATAGTACAACGTATATACCAACAATTATGCCCCTATTTCGATGCAGGGCAGTGTCACTTTACGAGTGATAGGTTGTAATTGTAAATGAAGAGACGCAGATACAGCTCATGCATTTCGTCACTTTTGGAAGAGGAGAGGGTCTTCCTCACTAAGCGGCACACTCTCATCCGAAGGGTACCGTTCCGGCGCTCCATCCGGCAATCTGGCCGCGAGAAGTTGTGCGAAAAGTAGCCCTATTCAAAAGCCAAAGGTAGTCCGAGCAATGGCGCACCGGACTACCTTTGCTGCCGTCATTTTTGTCATTTTAGCCAGCATACTAAGCGAATAATAATGAAGAACACACCACTCACCGAGAGACATCTCGCTTTAGGCGCCAAGATGGCCGCGTTTGCCGGCTATAACATGCCTATTGTGTACACCAGCATTACCGAAGAGCACCACGCCGTGCGCCATGCCGTCGGCATGTTTGACGTCAGCCACATGGGCGAGTTCCTCGTCAAAGGGCCGGAGGCCACGCGTTTTTTGCAAAGCGTCACGGTCAACGACGTCGGCCGCCTGAAGCCGGGCGAGGTGCAATACTCCTGCCTGCCGAATAAAAAAGGCGGCATCGTGGACGATTTGCTCATTTATCGGCTCGACGATGTGCCCGAAATGACTCAAGAGGGCGTACAAACGTACATGCTGGTGGTCAACGCTGCGAACGAAAAGAAAGACTGGCGCTGGCTCAGGCGGTTGTCGAAGGGTTTTGACGTGCAGCTGAAGAACATTTCCGACAGCACGGGTCTGATTGCCGTTCAGGGGCCTAAGGCTGCCGAGGTCTTACAGCCTTTGACGGACATAGCTTTGGCCGCTGTGAAGTATTATACCTTTAAGCGGGGGTGCTTTGCCGGTTGCGCTAATGTCGTCGTATCGGCTACGGGATACACCGGAGCCGGAGGGTTTGAGTTGTACGCGCGCAATCGAGACATCGTCAAGATATGGGATGCGATAATGGCCTTAGGCGTTGTGAAACCCGCCGGCTTGGGCGCGCGCGACACCTTGCGCCTCGAAAAGGGGTATTGCCTGTACGGAAACGACATCGACGACAAAACCAGCCCTCTGGAGGCCGGCCTGGGATGGATTACCAAGCTCAATAAAGCCGAGGACTTTCCTTCCAAAGAGCGCTTTCTCCGCCAGAAAGAGGCGGGTGTAAAGCGCAGGCTGGTGGGTTTTTTGGTAGACGACCGCCGGGTGCCGCGGCACGGATACGACATCTGCAGCCGCCGCGGCGCTAAGATCGGCCGGGTTACTTCGGGCACACATTCGCCTACCTTAGACCGGCCTATCGGGATGGGCTACGTTAAGGTCCAACACGCCGAGCCCGGCACGCGAATCCTCATCGATGCAGGCAGTAAAAAACTGGAGGCCACCGTCGTGAAGCTGCCCTTCGTGTGAGGAGCCTATCGAAAACCGACGTAATCGAGTGGATTGACCGCCCGCCCGCGGTACCACAGTTCGAAGTGCAGGTGCGGGCCCGACGACTCCACGCCCGAGTTGCCCACCAGGGCGATGGCCTCGCCGGCCTTGACGGGCGTGCCGGCGCGCTTGAGCAGGACAGAGTTATGTTTGTACAAGGTGACGATGTTGTGCGGGTGTTGAATGACGATGCTGTAACCCGTCTCTACCGTATAGCCGGCCATAATTACGACTCCGTCGGCAGCGGCCTTGACGGCGGTGTTTTTCGGCGCTGCAACGTCTACGCCGAAGTGGTTTTTGAGCAGGTCGAAAGGAGCCGTTATTTCGCCGGAAACCGGCGGTACGAAGAGAATGCGCCCGATAGGCTGGTCGGCTTGAAGAGACACCGGCAGTCCCTCCGAAGAACGGGAAGGCATGGCCTCCTCTGCAGCAGTCGGACTACTGCTCAGGGCCGTCTCGCCCAAGCGGCCTGTGGCATCTGCCGCGGAGGCTGCTGTGCGAGCGGTATCCCCTTGGCTTTTACGCCTCACGGCTTCTTCGGTGAAGTCCGAAAGGTCGCCCGTCAGAATCTTGCGCAGATTGTCGTTGTAAAACCGCTGGGCATTTAGTGCCTTCTCCAGGTCGGCCGCCTTCTGGGTCAAGGTGGCAATTTCGCTATCGCGTTGGAAGTCTCCGTAACCGGGAATATAGCGCTTGAGCGGCGTGTAAACGATCAACAACACGACGGCGATGGCCGTGCCCACGACCAGGGAGCTGAAAAAAATGTATACACTCAAAGGCGATAACTTGAGCGACGTGACCTCCTCGAAGGTCTCGTTGTTGACGATGACCAATCGGTACTGGTCGCGGAGCTTTTCCAACCAGCCGCGGCCCTCCGCCTCGCGGCGACGAAAGGAGAGCAAGAAATTTTTAGCTGCGGAAAGATATCTTTGCATCTGCCGTAAAGAGGCCGTTATTCCCAGTCGTCGGCAAAGTTCGGCTAAAATGCACTCTCGTTTGCTAAAAAATGCGCGGGCAGCAGGGAGATGGCGCAAGGCAACCCCAAGGCTCAAATCAACGCCTAATGGAGGTTGGATCGCAGCACCTAATTAGTCTCGAACCTGTTTCTCTCTATGACAAAGCTCCGGCTCATACCGATCGGCATTGTACTGCTCCTGCTCGGCTGTACGACAACGAAGAAAAAGAATGCCGACGTAGGTTGGCTGAAGAAAAATTACCACAACCTTACTTCCAAATACAATTATTGGTTCAATGCCGATGAGCTCCTGCATCTGACCATGGTCGATCTGGAGGCGCAGCACAAGGACAATTATCATCAGCTGCTCGAGCTCTATCCGTATGCTGCAGTAAACCCCGGCGGCGCCTTGAACAATTTGGACAACGTCATCAAAAAATCGGCTACCGCCATTGTCCTGCATCGCGTGAGCGATTTCACCGACGATTGCTATACCATGATGGGGCAAGCGCAGTATTTGAAGCGCGACTACGAAACGGCAGAGGCTACTTTCCGATTTATTCGAGAGAAGTACAACCCCACTGCGAAATCGAAGTTGAAGAGCAGCAAAGACAAAAAGGACGTCAAGAAAAAGAAGAAAAAGGCCTCGCCCAAAAAGAAGAAGAAGAAGAAGAGGGCGTCTTCGTCGAAGTCCGCGGCTAAAGATGTCAAAGACGGCTCTGACAAGTCTGTCGGTGGGGGCAAGAAGGCGCAAAAAGCAGAGCCTTTGTTGATAACCGAAAACCCTTACGAGCGTTTCCTGCAGCGCACGGCAGCCTATCCTCTGGCCATGATTTGGTACGGCCGTACTTTGACGGAGCGACAGAAGTACGAGGAAGCCGACTTTCTCTACCGCAGCTTAGAACAAGACCCCTATTTTCCCAGTGAGTTACGCAAAGACCTTTACACCGCTCAGGCCTATTTGTTCATCAAGCAAAAGCGCTATGCTCAGGCCGTTGCGCCTTTGGAGCGCGCCGTGCAAAACAGCCCGCGCAAGCGAGAGCGCGCCCGCTTGGCCTATATCCTCTCGCAATTGTACGAGCGCTCCAATCAGCCGGAGAAAGCCTACAACGCCCTGGAGATCGCTCTTTCCAGCAACCCTACTTACGAAATGGAATTCAACGCCCGCCTACGACAGGTTCAGGCCGGGTATGCCTACAAGCGCTTTAGTGCCGGCGAAGCCATTCGCCAGCTGGAGCGCATGATTAGGGATGAGAAAAACGCCGAGTACAAAGACCAGATCTACTTCGCCATAGCAGGTATACAGCTGCGCGAAAAGCAGCGCGACGAAGCCGTGGTGACCCTCAAACAGGCGCTGGCGAACGCCACTGCCGCTACTTATATTCGCAGTGAAGCCTACTTGCTGTTGGCAGACCTCTATTTTGAGGCCGAAGATTACGTTTCGGCCAAAAAATATTTCGACAGTACCCTCACCGTACTTCCCGCCGATGACCCGCGATTTGCCCGGGCCCAGCGCTATGCCGACAACCTCACCGAAATTGCCCGCCTCATCACCCGCATCGCCGAGAACGACAGCATCGTGCGCCTCTACTATATGAGCCCGGAGGAACGATTGGCCTTTGTCAAGCGCCTTCAGCAGCAGCGCGAAGAAGAGGCCAAGCAAGCTTCGGCCGGCCAAGACTCGCCTGCTACCTCATCGGCCGCGCCGCCTACGGCGCCCATTGCCGGCCAGCGCTCCTCTTTCTACTTTTATAACGACGCTTTTCTGAAAAAAGGCAAAAAGGATTTTACCAAAACCTGGGGCAACCGAAAGTTAGAAGATAACTGGCGGCGCAGCAACCGCTCCCAAGCCGCCGGCGTAACGGACGTGACCGGCATCGCCAAAACAGAGACCGCTGCGGCCAGCGAGCCTGAAGATTTAAAGGAATGGCTACAAGGCATCCCCCAAAGCGAAGAGGAGCTGTCGGTCCTTCATGCCTCTACCTATGAGGCTATGTTTAACCTTGGCGTGCTCTATCGCGAAAAATTGGAAAATAACTTGCGTTGCAGCGGTACTCTGGAAGAGTTGCAGCGTCGGTATCCGGACCTCACCAAACACCAAATAGAAACGTGGTACTACTGCTACCTGGCTTTCACCGACCTGGGCAACCGGCCGCGGGCCAAGTACTACTACGACCTGCTGGTTGCCCACCATCCCAACAGCCCGTACACGCGCGTGCTCACCGACCCCGACTTTGTCAACCTCGCCCGCGAGAGGGAAAAAGAGGCCATGCGCTACTACGACCAGGCGTACGATCTCTTCAAACAGGGCAACTACTCGGCGGCCATAGACCGCTGCAAAAAAGCCCCAGAGCGATACGGCACCACGCACCCGCTTATTCCCAAATTTCTCCTCCTGGAAGCCCTATGCACCGGAAGTCTGCAAGGACAGGCCGCCTACTGCCAGGCATTGAAGGAGGTTGTCGCTCGCTTCCCTGAAAGCGCAGAGGCCACGCGCGCAAAGGAAATTGCCCGCGTCGTCTCCTGTGAAGGCTACGAAGGTGTGAGGGCAGCATCCCCTGTTTCGACGACGAGCACCTTTTCAGAGGAAGCATTTACCCCCGACGATGATAAGCTCCACTATTTTCTCGTCGTATTGTACGGAAACGATATCCCGCTGGACGACATTAAGGTGGCGGTCTCCGATTACAACCGCGAGTACCACCGCTTGGAGCAGCTGCGCCTGTCCAACATCTTTCTGGGCACCGACATCAACACGCCCATTTTGGTCATCCGAAAGTTCGACAACAAGGAACAGGCCATGCGCTACTATCACGAGGTCAAAGACCGAAAGGAATTCTTAGGCGAAACGGCAAAGAAGACGTATAACAAGGAGTTTTTCCCCATCACCCAAGAAAACTACCGCCGCGTGTTGAAAAACAAGACCTTAGACGGCTACCGCGAGTTCTTTGCCCAGCACTACTTAAAATAGACGCTCTGTACTCTACAAGCGCAGAAACGAGGTGTAACCCAGTAATTGCCCTGTTTGAGCATCGACGACGAGGACAGAATACGCTCCTGGAGGAAGTGCCCCCACAGGAACCTCTTCACCCGGCCACGACAGCCGGCTGACCACTTGGCGCCCGGTGGACTCCACAAGCCATACCCGCACAGGTCCCTCGTGCGCCAGGCCGATGCGCAGAACGTCTCGAGCAGGGTTAGGCGTCGCGAACACCGGTATTAAGGGGGTGGCTTCTTCCGTGTCTGAAGAACCTTCAAAAGAGAGGGCATCTATCCACAGGGTACTGTTAGGCGCGGGGTTGGCCGGGTCTTTACTGGCAGAGATGACGATCAAGCCGGTGTCGGGCGTTTCTGAGGAGAGGTACGACAGAGGAATGCTGAACCCTGTGTATGCGGAGGCCGAACCTCCTTGCCAGAAAAAGACGGCTATCGTGTCGCGTGCGCCGTTAGGACGTGTACGGGTTAAGAAGCCGAAAACGGCACAGCTGTCGCCCGTGCCGGCAGTGTACTTATAGTAGCCGTTGAGGCGGGCCGGCCTTTGCGTATAAGGGAAGCCTCCCTTTACGCTGCTTGTGGCCAGGTCTAAGGTGCCGGTAAACAGCAGCCCCGGTACTCGGGCAATGCCCAGGTCGCGGGTAAACAGGCGGGCCGCAAAATTGCCGGAGTACTTGTCCGTGCTCTTCTCACACGTGACCGCAATGCCGTTGGTTGCCTGAGCTACCGTGCCCCAGCCGGTAGGGTACTCGTAGCCCGGTGCCGTCTGCCAGTTTTCAAAGTCGGGATTGGGGATTTGGGCCATAGCCGCCCATCCGCTGCCGAGCAGTAGTAGGGAATAGAACAGTCTGCGCATGTCGATAAAATAGAGGGGTGAGAGAATACTGAGGCCAAAATAGATAATCGGTCTGTTGAGACGAACGACACGCCGAGCCTTTTTTTTAGCCGTTCGCGGACGGAGGCCTCCGAGGCGAGTCGTTGTAGAGGGCCGCGTTTAGCGGTCCTTTGGGCGTTTGGTCTTGCGCAAGTCTACGCGTTGGTGTCCGGCATAGGGCGCCAGCGCCAGCAAGCGCTCTTGGATGTCGCTTTCCCATCGGGCGAGCACGGCATCTGGGTCGGCGCTGGACGACAGTTCGGCGTCTAAGTGGGCCTGCTCTTGGCGCAATTGGAGAAGGTACTCCTCGGTTTGCGCTCGATACCGGCCGACTAAGGCCTCCAAGTTGGGGCCGATGGCCAGCAAGGCTACCTTCAGTCGGCGCGCATATATTTCGGTCAGGTCGAAATGCAGCTGGGCGCGCCGAAGCGCTATAGCCGCAGCGGGCGGAGCGGTGGGTAGGCCGGCGCTATCGGGAAAGAAGAGCGTTTCGGTGCGAATAAAGGCCTCCTTGAAGAAGTCTCCGCCCAGCCAACAGGTTAGGAGCGTGTACAAGGGCGGCAATGCTGTTGTGTTGGTCGGCGGAGGACTGCCGCGCAGGTCTTTTATCGCCAGCCTCCTTTCCGGGTGCCAGTACATTCGGCTTTCCATGCCTTCCAATGAAGCCACATGATACACCTCGGCTTTGATGACGTGGCAGTTGGATTTGACCTCGTTGCGCCGGTGCTTAATAATGACCATCAGGTTGCCGCCGATGCGTCCGGCATTTCGGCGGGCGTAGTCCAGCACGTCGGGATAGCGGCAGTCGAGGGTGGCTCCGCGGTCTCCCACCTTTACCGTGCCGAGTAGTTTGGCCTTGCGGAGGTCTACGTCGCTTTTGTTTTCGGCAATGCCGACGTAGTGCACCGAGTCGCGCTGAGTGCTTTTGTCCGCTACGCGCACGCGTATGGGCGGTTCACAGCTGCACCAGATAAGTATGGAAGAGGCAATCCAGCCCAGGATTCGAAGCATACGCGAAAAGTCGTTTAACCGAGCAAAAATAGGTATCTCGCCGTCGCGCCCTCGGCGGTCATGTGATGCGCTCCGGATGGCTGTAGATGTTGCAGCGCTCCTCGCGCAGAAAGCCCACCAGCGTCATGCCGCTGTTTTGCGCCATTTCGACGGCCAAATGCGAGGGTGCTCCGACGGCGGCCAGGCAAGGCACGCCGGCCATGGCAGCCTTCTGTACCAGCTCAAAGCTTGCTCGTCCGCTGACGAGCAGAAGGTAATGCCGAAGGGGCAACTCTTCGCCTTGTCGCAGCGCCGCTCCGAGTACCTTATCGGTAGCGTTGTGGCGGCCGACATCTTCTCGCAGCAGCACAAGCTGCCCCGTAGCGTCGAACAGGGCCGACGCGTGCAGCCCTCCGGTGGTCTCAAAAGTCGTTTGCCGTTGGCGCAGCAGGTGAGGCAGTCGAAAGAGCACATCGCGCGAAAACAGCGGGTAGTGGGGCCGAGGATAATAGCAGCTGACGGTCTGCACGGCCTCCAGAGAGGCCTTGCCGCACACTCCACAGCTCGACGAGGTGAAGACGTGGCGCGTTAAGCGGGCCGCGTCCACGGCCACGGATGCCGCTATATCGAGCAGCAGAACATTTTCCGACAAATAGTGCACGGCCTGCACCTGGTCGGCTCGCTGTACTACCCCCTCTGTAAACAGGAAGCCCAGTGCCAGGTCTTCGTCCTCGCCGGGAGTGCGCATGGTCACGGCTACCGATAGCTGTTGCCGACGGTGGCCACTTCCGTGGGCTACGCGAATTTCGAGCGGTTCTTCCACTACTACCCGGTCGGTCTGCTCCGCTATGTGGTTAGGTGTTGTAGTGTGTACGGGTAGGGAAATTATTTTGGAGACAATAGCGGTGTTGGGCACGATTTGACTTTTTTTGGTGACGAGAAGGAAGCGTTACCTTTTTCAAAGATGCGACTTTTGTTCGGTTTTCAAAGGAAAAAAGCGTTTGGTCGCCGTGCGCTTGCTCATTCTAACGCCGTGGTACTATCCGTTTGTGCATCCGAGGGCACACCGTTGGACTTATCTGGCCGCTCATTGGGCCGCCCGGGGTCACGAGGTGCATGTCGTTTGCGCTCGACGGCGCGGCTGGGCGCAGGAGGAGCAACACAACGGCGTATGGGTACATCGGGTGGGCTTCGACTCGCTCAAGGAGGTCTTCTTTTACCGGACCTGCTCTACGGCGGCTCGAGGTCGAATAGGCGCAGGGCGGCTTGCGCCCGGCTTGGCGCTGCGCGTGCTTTCGGCGCTGTACCGGTACGGGTGGAAAAATATGTGCTTCCCGGACGACGCCTGGCTGTGGTATCGGCCCGCTTGCCGGCGGGCAATGGCCTTGCTCGCAGAGCGGCCCTTCGACGCCGTTATTTCCGTGTCGTTGCCTTTTACCGGTCATCTGGTGGGCTATTATCTCAAGCGCCGCCATCCGGCCGTGCGGTGGTTGGCCGATGTCGGAGATCCCTACAGCGCATACCCGGGTCCGGTGACCAATCCGCTTTATCGGTGGGTTGGGCGTCGGTTGGAGCGCTCGGTGCTGGCCCAGGCCGACGCAGTAGCGGTGACCAATGCCGCAGCGGCCGAGCTCTACAGGCTGCACTTCGGCCTGGATGGGGCTCGAATTGCCGTCATCCCGCCGCTGTACCGCGATTTTTCCGCAGAAGAGTCGCAAGAGCCGGCCTGGGTGGATGACCGCTGGCACATCGGGTACTTTGGTGCCTTTTATGCGCCAATTCGCACGCCTTATGCGCTGGCAGCGCTTATTCGACAGACGTTCTCCCGGCGGCCGGAGCTAATAGACCGCTTGGTCATCCATCTGTATGGGGAGGTTTTCCCGGAGTTTTGGCATCGGTTATCCGCTTTGCCCAACACGGTGCTGCACGGCTTGCATCCGCCGGCTCAAGCCCAGTCGCACATGCGCCGTATGCGTGTGCTCATCAGCGTAGGCAACATCACCTCCTGGCAATTGCCTTCCAAGGCCGTTAGCTATTTAGCCGCCGGTCGGCCGGTAGTGCACCTCTCTTACCTGGACGAGGACGCGTTTGTGCGTTTTTGGGGCGATTGCCCGCATTTGTTGGTGCTGCGGGTACATCGAGACCGGGTCACAGAGCCGGACGTCGAGCGATGGTTGCACTACCTCTATCACCCGCCGCCACCTCTTGCGCAACAGGAGATAGCGCAGCGCCTGGCGCCTTTTTACACATCCGCTATTGCGTCGGCCTATCTCGACCGTTTAACTGCTCGAAAACCTCCTCAATGACCGCTGCATACCTCGGCAACACCACCCGGTTAGAAAATTGTCGTGCGACGCTTTGGCGGGCGGCCTTTCCGATGGCGGCGCGCTCCTGGGCCGATAGGGTGAGCACGTAGCAAAGCATTCGCTTCAGGGCCTGGGTGTCGCGGGGGGGGGTGAGAAACCCCGTTTGTCCCGGAACGACGACCTCCCTGCAGCCCGGTACATCGGTGGCTACGACTATCTTTTCCATACACATGGCTTCCAAAAGGACGCGCGGCATCCCTTCGCGGTAGTACGTGGGCAGCACGACGGCGTCGGCAGCGGCCAGATGAGGGCGCACATCGTCGTCGGCACCGAGGTATCGCACCCAGCCCTCCTGATGCCGGCGTATCATCTCCTGTTCGCTCAACGAGGCCGGATTGTTAGGGTCAGGGCTGCCCAGCACGCGAAACTCGGCCGGCAGCCCATGGGAGTGCATCATCCGAGCGACCTGGAGAAAGAGAGGCAGTCCTTTGTTGCTCAACAGGCGGCCGCAGTAGAGAAAGACCGTTCGGGCGTTGCCCGGAGAGGGGCGAGGAGCGAAATGCTCTTCGTCCACTCCCGGCCCCGGCACCCGCACAGACTGCCGGGTGGTCACCACACCTTGCTCCACCAGCTCTCTTTGGTCGTCGGCGTTAAGGAAGAGCACGCGGTGAGCCTGCCGCAGTGCGCTTCGGAAAAGAGGACGGCCTACCAGCCGCCAGCGCCACGGGTCAGAGCCGACGTACCCCAGCCCCTCGACGACGGAAATACAAGGCGTGCGCGTCCGGCGTGCGGCCCAGCTGCCCATTATGTTCATAGAAGTGGTAAAAAATAAGCACAGCGCAGGCCGCTGTTCGCGCATTAACCGAGCCAGTTCAGCCGCCGTGTGCAACATCTCTAAGGGCAAGACAGGGCCGCGCCCCGCTTGTCTCAGGGGAAAAAAAGGCGCCTCTAAGCGGTCAGAGTAGGAGTCATCGGCCGCCGTCAGCACGATTTCGTAGCCGGCTCCTTGGAGCATTTGGACGAGTGCTCGGCGGTAATTCCAAAGGTTCCATGCACTGTTGGCGGCAATGAGGATGCGTTGCGGCGGCATAAGGTGAGGTCAGATGGCCACAAGAACCATCCTCACAGCGGTCGAGAGAGGGCTCTCGCTCTTACCGGCCATCGCCCTTGTGGCGCGCGGTACCTGGGCCGGTAGCCATGGCCGCTATTTGTTCGATGGTGTAGCGTTTGCGATACAGGTCGTATACCTCCAGGACCTGGTCGCGGGTGATGGAGGGAAACTCGTCTAAAAACTCCGACAAGCTGACTCCCAGGCGAATGTAGTCGTAAAAGGTTTCCACTCGAACGCGAGTACCGCTGAATACGGGAGCGCCTTTTTGAACTTCGGGGTGGACGCTAACGGAAGAACACTTTCTCACGGCTGCTGTTTGCGATTTAGTGAGGGAGAAAAAATCGGGGAGAGCAGTCGGATCGAACCACTTCACCCAAGAAGCAGAAATGAGATTAAACAAAAGAGCGCGGCTAATGTAGCGGAACGTCTTCATATGTCCGCGCCTTCCGGGCAGAATTTTTTGTTTTCACAGAAATTTCTCTCCAAAATGCCGTTGCACATCGGCGCGCACCTGTTTAACGGCTTGCTCGTTGGACTTAGGCCATATCAGCAGCACGTCGCCCTCATCTACGACGATGTAGTCGTGCAGACCGCCTAAGACGACCAACTTGCCTTGCGGTGCGCGCACCAGCGAGTTTTTGACTTCGTAGAGTAGGGTAGTGTTGCTTTGAAGGACATTGCCGCGCTCGTCTTTTTCCGATTGCTCGTGGATACTGCTCCAGGTGCCTAAGTCCGACCAGCCGAAGTCCGCCGGCAAGGTGAAGACGTTGTTCGCTTTTTCCAAAATGGCGATATCTACGGAGATTTTTCGGGTGTTAGGGTAGTGCGCCTCTAAGAAGGCCGCCTCGTGTTCGGTGCCGTAATGGTCCTTGCCGGCGGCCAATATCCGATAGATATCGGGGGCGAGTTGTTGAAAGGCCTTCAGGATGGCGGGTATGCTCCAGATGAAGATACCGGCGTTCCACAAGTATTGCCCGGACTCAACGAAGCGCCGGGCAGTGATGGCATCGGGTTTTTCGGTGAAACGTTCAACGCGGAAGATACCTTCGGTTTCAAGAGGGCCTACTTGAATATATCCGTATCCGGTGTTAGGGTGTGTCGGTCGAATGCCTATGGTGAGCAGGGCCTCGCGCCGGTGGGCAAAAGCGACGGCCTGGCGCAGCAGTTGGAGGAAAGCTTCGGGCCGGAGGATGAGGTGGTCGGAGGGTGCTACGATGAGGGTTGCCTCGGGGTTGAGGGTTGCCAGCCTCAGCGCCGTGAAGGCCACACAGGGAGCGGTATCGTTTCGGCTGGGCTCGCCCAGGATTTGGTGGGCGGCCAGCTCGGGCAACTGCTTGGCCACCAGGTCGGTGTAAGCAGCATTGGTGACGACGAAGATGTTCGAGGCCGGGCACAAGTCTAAGAAGCGCTCAAATGTCAGGCGCAGTAGGCTCTTGCCGACGCCGAGCAGGTCTAAAAATTGTTTGGGGCGGTCTTCGCGGCTCACCGGCCAGAAGCGACTTCCTACCCCTCCCGCCATGATGGCTACGTAAGTGTTGGGCGCGTCCATAGTCGAAGCACTGAGAAAGGGGCAAAGTTGCGCACGGGCGTGCTATGCCGGCAATTAAATCGGCGATAAGTCTTACAGCGGCTCTTTGGAGGGAGGTAGGGTGTCGTTGTGGGTGCGCCGGAAGTGCAGCTCGAAGGGAAGGCCTCGAAAGGAAAACGCCACCACCAGCGTGCTGTCGGTAAACTCCAGCACTCGGTAAGTTGTCGGCGGAGAGGTCTGGTGTTGAATGGTGTTCTGAACAATCTCAAAAGGCAGCAATTCTTGCGGGCCGACGGGCAGGTTCGTTCGCATTTTGCCGTCGGCGCTAAAAATAAAATACGTGCCATGGAGGGTCTTCGTCTCGCGCTGGTTGCGCAGGCCGCGCACCAGCTCCCAACGACCCTGCAGACGCTGTTTAGACAAGTCGGGCTTTTCGCTCTCCTTGCATCCCACAACGACCAGCAGGCAACAGAGGGTCAAACGGTAAAATACCATAATAATAAAATGTTTACGGTGGCCACCACTTGTTGTCGGAGATAACGGCTGCACGGGCCGTCGAAGTCTGTTGGCGATGTTCGGGCCCTTTATTCTGCGGCCTTAGGTCGTTTTAATTTCCACGCAGCCGAAACCCAAGTGCGGATATTCCCCAAAGCCTGCGTAGTAGCAGAACTCCATAAGCGGCACGGGCATGTTTACCTCAAATTCGTAAATAAAGCCGCGCAGTTGGCTCAGTCCGTCCATGTTGGCCTTCAGGTGGATCAAGCGCGACTTGGCCTGCCCGAGCAAGCGGTAATGCATCGGAAAGGAAGGGTCGAGCAAGTTGAGGCTCGCCAGAGAGCGGTATTGCATGGCCGCTTTGAAGCGCCGAACGGCGTGATTAAAGAAGCTGATGTCGTACGTCTCGCTATCGGGCAACAGGATGGCAGAAGAGCCTTTACCGCTCTCCACGTTGGTTACCGATATAGGCGATAAGGCCCGAAACTGCATCGTCTCCTTGAGCGGCGCACGCGAGGTTACCTGCCAGTGTTTGACATGAAACAATCCCGGGCCACCTTCCAAGGTGCCCAGCTCTAAGGGTGTGTGCCGAAACAGTTGGATGAGTTGGTACTCCAAGCTCGGGTCTAGGTAAAACGAAACGGTTAGCTTGACCTGCTGCCCCAAGAGCTTAAACTCCTGCCGGACTTGGTCCATCTCGTAGGGGTAAATAGCCAATGGACTAAAGGTAAAGAGGCGAAAGGTTCTCGTGCCCACGTCAAACCCCAGGCGCTGAATATGCTGAGTGAGTTCCGAACCTGCTTTGGATAGCACCGTAAAAATCCAGTTTGAGATTTCAGACTGGTAGTTGATAGGAATAACGGTGCCCTTTTGGCATGAGAGGCTAAACTGGATGCGCATAAAGGGTGTACATTGAGATTAAAGAGAAGATTATGCCCATTTTTTCGGCCTAACCACGTCTTTGAAAGAATTTGCTTTTACTCAGGGCCGAAAAGTACGCAACGTTTGTATTTGGCACAAGAAAAATAAAAAGCGGAGGCGTACCTTTAGTAAACGGTATGGCCGTTTACTAAGGCGCCTTCACACAAGACTCACCGCAAAACCGGGTGGGAACGCGGCTCAAGACTCAAAAAAAGCGTCGTATTGGTTCCCTCCCCGGCTCTCTTTGGGCGGCACCTTTACGGATGTGTTCAAGTCTACAGTGCTCTTGGGGTCGGCCGCTTGAGCGATAAGCGCCGCCTTTTCTTTTCCCAACAGGAAGGATACTCCTTCCTTCTCCCACCGTTCCAACATGCGAAGCCCTTCCTCCTCAAAGACGCCGTTCTGCAGATCTATGGAGTCCATGAAACTTCTGGAAAGGTCCATGAAGCGCTCCATCTCCCCTACCTTTCGACCGACGTCGTCGGCCATGGCTTCCAGCGCCATGTCGTACATGTACTTCTTGTCGCTGTTGCCGCTCAGGATAGACATGGCCGAGCGGATGGCCGAATGGCTTGCCTTGATGGCCTTGTACTCTTGTTCCTTGATGACGACTTGGTCTTGCAAGTCTTCCAGCATGATCTCGGAGGTCTCGTACATCTTCGTCAGAACGCGATAGAGCACCTCCATGCGCTTGTAGAGGTCTTCTAATTTCAGGTTGGACTCCTGCAAACGACCGGCCCGCCGCGCTTTGAGGACCATTAGGGCTTCCTTACCGCTCTCCTTTGCCCGACTGGCCATGCCCAGGCTGGTCTGGATTTCGCGCTGGTTTTGCCGAATCATCTCGCCCAACCGGTGCATCTGGCCGCGCAACTGGCTGATTTGGGCGTTCATGCTGACGAGGTTCTTCTTCAGGTCCTCGATATAGCTTTTCAAAATACCGATGGGGTCCAGCTGGACGAACAAACCGGTGATCCAGCGCATGATGGACTTATACAGGAACCAAATAAGGTTGCGGGTCTTGGGGTCCAGTACGACGTATAGCAAACCGGCCAACAAGGCCAGTAAACCGGCCAGGTACAGGGTGTTCTCGGCTAAAAGGATCAGCGTGGGGAGCACTTTCATGAACAAGTATCCGCCGCCGATGACCAAGGCAATAAGGAAGATGGCTCCCGTTACGCCCTCCGGGCGTTGCCAAAAACTTTTGGGTTTGAGTGGCTGCATTTCAGCTGGCATAGCGCGTAGTGTTTTTTAAAAGGAATAAGAGAGAAAGAGGTGGGTAAAAAAAGCCCGAAGCGCTCGGCGAAAGCGCTCGTTGAACAAAAAAAGCACGACGAACGCCACGGCGATTACCCCAAACCCGTTCACCACGATCCTCAGCACTTTGAAAACTAACCCCAAAGAGAGAAGACCCGCCAACAGGACGACAAAAGGGTTTTTAAGCCAATCGTTCATGAGTGAGAGGAGGCGTTTGCGGCTAAAAGCGCCGTTTTAGCCCGAAAGTTAAGGTGGTGAGGAAAATTAATCGCCTTGGTTCTCCTAAAACTATCGCTCTGCGCATAGCAGCTACCTTTGCCGTCTAAAGCCGCCGTTCTTATGCCGACGTTTGATGTAACCTTACCTGTGCTCAACGAAGCTGCGACCTTAGAGCGCCAGGTGCGCATTTTACACCGCTTCTTGATCGAACATTTTCCCGAGGGCAGGCGCCAATGGCAAATCGTCATCGCCGACAACGGGAGTACCGACGAGACACCGCGCATCGCCCTGCAGTTGTCGGATGAATTGCCCGAAGTGCGGCTCGTTCGCGTGCCCAAGCGCGGCGTCGGCTTGGCCTTGAAGGCCTCCTGGGCGCAAAGCGAAGCCGACATCGTAGGGTACATGGACTTGGACCTCGCCACCGACCTGGTTCATTTCCTGCAAGCCTACAACGCCTTATCCGGCGAGGGTTTCGACTTGGTCTACGGCACGCGCCTGCATCCGCGCTCGAAGGTCATCGGGCGGACGCTCAAGCGTGAAATCACCTCCCGGGTGTTCAACTTTATCGTGCGCCACTACCTCGGCACTCGTTTTTCCGACGGCATGTGCGGCTTCAAGTGGCTCAAGCGCCACCACCTACCTCGACTTTTGGCCGGCGGAGCCGTCAGCGACGGGTGGTTTTTCAGCACCGAGCTGCTCGCCGTGGCCGAATGGCAAGGGCTGAACATCTGCGAATTGCCCATCCGGTGGACGGACGATACCTCGAGCAGCAAGGTGAACATCCCTCGCCTGGCTCGACAGTACTTGAAGGCCATGGTCGCTTTGAAAAAACACAAACCGCGATGAATGCCAAACATCTGCTTCTGGGCACAGCGCAATGGGGATGGACCGTCGCCCAAGAGGAGGCCTTCCGATTGCTCGACGCGTGGCTGGCCTTCGGTCGGTGTGCAATGGACGGCGCCACCAATTATCCCATCAACAAGCATCCGGCCGATTTTCGCTTGGCCGAGCGCATCCTCTTGGAGTACATCCGGGCACATGGGCTGAGCCATCTGCAGCTCACCCTGAAAATAGGCGCGCTGGACAACCTGCGTACGCCCGAGGCCAACCTGTCGCCCTCTTTTGTGCGTATGATGACGGCAGAGTACAAGCGCCTTTTTGGCGACAACCTCTACGCTATCATGATACACTGGGACAACCGCGCCGACCCGGTCGCCATCGCCGATACCGTACACGCCCTGGTGGAGAGTTGCCGCGAAGAGGGGCTGCGCCCGGGGCTGTCGGGCATTCGACACCCCGAGGTGTACGCTCCAATCGTTCAGAGACTGAATACCGACTTTGATATACAACTTAAACACAACGTACTGCACTCCGACCTACCTCGATACGCTCCCTTCGAGCGGCATCGGCACCGCTGGTTTGCCTACGGCATCAATGCCGGCGGTCTAAAGTTGAGCGGCGACTACCCGCCGCACAGCACGCTCAAGGCCCGCGGCGGCGACCCTTCCCTGGCCGATGCGGTGCTGTCGGCCATTCGCGAGGCGCTCCCCAGGTGGAACACGGCCGCCGTCCGTCCACCTGTGGTGGATTTTTATCAAATAGGCCTGCTGTTCGCCGCAGGACATCCTCACATAGACGGCATCGTCCTGGGTGCCTCTTCTGTCGCTCAGTTGCGCCAAACGCTCGACTTTTGGCGGGATGTAGAAACGTTCGACTACACCGATGTGTGGGAAGACCTGAGCCGGATAGCCCCTTGAGCAAGGGCCCTCCCTTTTCTCGGGGGTACCCGCTCTGTTTTTACGGCTCTTCGTCCCTCTCGCCGCAGGGCGGCAAAGTGACTTGAGCCGCAGTTCCGGCGGGTGCTTTCGAGTGCCCCGTCGTCCTTACATTTGCCCGGGTTTTTCGGTGGTTGCCGCTATAGCCTCTCGGCTACAAAAAAGCAAGCGCCGGACCGCTCCGGTACCCTGAGAAACTGCGCTGCAGCGGGTGGAAAGCTCAACAGTAAAAACTACCGTTAGACGAGAAGTGGAAGACTGGGAATTAGACTTTGAATGGTTGCGCGTTCGTCATGAGGTAAAGGATGCCCTGCGCCGAGATACCCTACCCGATCTGAATACCTTGCTGTTCCTAATCGGTATTCAGGAGTTGGGGCGCTGGAGGAAGACCTTCAGCAAGGAGGAGAAACAAGACCTCATGCACATCGCCGTCTGCCGCCTGTTGGCGTACGACGGCTACTACGAGTTTGTAGGGCGCGATGCGGACGGCTGGCCTCACTGGCGACAGGTGCGCCATCTGGGAAACATGAGCGTGGCCGACCAGGAGCGATTGCTGAAAATAAAGATTGTTCAGTACTTCAAAGACTTAGAAGCAGAGCGCGAGCAGTTGTAGGAGGCGCGCCTCTATGGCCTTGGCCCTAATCCCAAAGCAGCACAAACATCGGACTGCCGTACGCGCCGAATAACGCCGAAGGCGCTATCTTGCACTACAGAAAGCCGGCGGCCGATAGAAAACGCCAAACGGCGACGAAAATCAGCTAAGCGGTACTTACCCTCGTTCTACCTTTGCGCCGCTTTTCATCAAAACACAGCTCATGAGTAGGAGAAGGAAAATTTTATTCCTGGTCGGTTCTCCCAACCAGACCACTCAAATGCACCAGATAGCCGGTTACCTGCAAGATGAGTTTGAGTGCTGGTTTTCCCAGTTTTTCCCCGACACTTTTGTAGAGAAATGGGCGCTAAAAGCCGGCTTGTTGGAGGGCACCATCATGGGCGGCAAGTTCAAGGAGTGGACAGACCGATACCTGCAAGAGCACGGTTTGCCTACAGATTACATGGGCTTGCGCCACTCGTATGACCTTGCCGTATTGTGCTCCGACATGATTGTGCCGCGGCGCCTGCGGGCCATTAAAACCGTGTGGGTACAGGAAGGAATGACCGACCCGGTAACCGTTCTGACGCGCATTGTGCAAAGGGCGCGCTTTTTACCTCGGTACTTGACGCTCAACACCTCGCTTAACGGTGCCTCCAACTTGTGCGACATTTACTGTGTGGCTTCGGAAGGGTACAAGGAGCATTTCTCCCGCATGGGCACGGATGCGCGGAAGATTGTCGTCACGGGTATGCCCAACTACGACAACCTGTACCACTATCTGGACAACGACTTCCCTTATCGCGGCTATGTGCTGGTAGTGACGTCGGACATCCGCGAGACGTTTCGCTATGAGAACCGACGGGCCTTTTTGCGCGAGTGCGTGCGTATCGCCGCTGGCCGCCCGATGATTTTCAAACTCCATCCCAACGAAAAAGCAGAGCGTGCCATCCGAGAAATTCGCGAAGAGATAGGCCCGGAGCCTTTGGTGTTTACCGATGGCGATCCGTATGCCATGATTGCCAATTGCAGCGAACTCATCTGCCAATATTCTACTTTGGTGTATGTGGGTATAATATTGGGCAAAAAGGTTCACTCTTACTTCGATGTGGAACGGCTGCGCCGCCTGGCTCCGATACAGAACGGCGGTACGTCGGCTCGGCACATTGCCGACATTTGTCGGCAGTATCTTGCCTATCCGAAGAAGGACGGGCCGGCGTTTCTAAGCACCCTAAAGACAACCTGTTCTGTGGCATGAGTAGGATCGTTACCGTCATTCAAGCCCGGGTAGGTTCTTCTCGTCTGCCGGGAAAGGTGTTGCTCGATTTGTTAGGGGAACCGCTGTTGGTGCGCATGGTAGAGCGCGTGCGGGCGGCACATCGGGTTGATGACCTTTTTGTGGTGGCAACTACAACGGAGCCATCGGACGACCCGATAGAGGCCCTCTGTCTGCAGCGAGGCTGGCGCTGCTACCGCGGCAGCACCGACGACCTGCTCGACCGTCACTACCAAGCCGGAGTGTTGTGGGGGGCAGAGGCAATAGCCAAAATTCCTTCGGATTGTCCGCTCATCGATGCCGGCGTTATCGACCGCGTTTTCGAGTATTTTTTGCAAAACGACTTCGACTATGTCAGCAACCTGCATCCGCCCTCCTATCCCGATGGCAATGATGTGGAGATTATGCGCATGGAGGCGCTCGAAACGGCTTGGAAGGAGGCTACCCGTCCCTTTGAGCGCGAGCACACTACGCCCTTTCTTTGGGAAAACCCTAACCGCTTCTCTATCGGAAACGTCCTTTGGGAGACCGGCCTGGATTATTCCATGACGCACCGCTGGACGATAGATTATCCGGAAGATTATGCTTTTATCCGCGCGGTATATGAAGAGTTGTACCCCATCAATCCCTATTTCGGGCTGTACGATGTGCTCGAACTGACCCAACGGCGCCCGGACATTTTTGCGCTCAACAGCCGATACGCCGGGGTCAACTGGTACCGCCATCATTTGAACGAACTGAAAACCATCTCTCCTCACCAAACGCGACACGTGTGAATACTGCCTCTTCTTCTACCGATTCCCGATATTCGGAATTGACCGATATAGCCCTGCGGGTACGCGAACACATTCTTCGCCTCTCCACCGACGGGGGGTGCTTTACCGGTGCCTCGCTGTCGTGTGCCGACCTTTTCGTTTTTCTCTACAAGCGCTTTTTACGCGTTCGCCCCGACGGTTGGCAAGACCCGGAGCGCGACTACCTGCTCCTGTCCAAGGGGCACGACGTGCCGGCGCTCTACGGCACCTTGGTTGAGCTGGGGTGGATGCCTGCAGAACGCCTGAAAAATCACCTAAAAACCGACGATTTTGTCTATTGGCATCCCAACCGGAACGTGCCGGGGGTGGAGTTTCACTCCGGCTCGCTGGGGCACCTGCCCGCCGTAGGATTGGGTATTGCCCTGGACATCCGGCTGCGCGGCGCGTCCAACCGCGTCGTAGTGGTTACCGGAGACGGCGAGCTGGACGAAGGCTCGGTGTGGGAGGCCATATTGGTCGCGTCGGCCTATCGGCTGGATAACCTGATTTTTGTCGTTGATCGCAACCACTTTCAGGCTAATGCGCCCACCGAGGAGCTCATCCCTCTGGAACCGCTGGTGCCGAAGTTCGAGGCTTTCGGCTGCTCCGTTGCGCGCATAGACGGCCACGACTTTGGTCAAATGGAGGCCGCCTTCAGTCGGCTGCCTTTCGAGGCGGGCAAGCCTTCTGTGATTATTGCCGACACGGTGCGCGGCAAAGGCGTGCCCAGCATCGAGGCCCGCGCCGACCGCTGGTTTTGCAATTTTACTGCAGAAGAAGTGGAGGCTTTGCTGAGCGAGCTCCACGGTCGGGCACGCGCCGATTTGACCTCCGAAACGCTAACGGTCCGCTAATTGCTCTCGGCATGAACTATCAGGAACTCATTCGCCAAACAACCCTCAACGACGAGCGCATCGTCGTCATGACGGCAGAAAATCGGGCCGTCTTGCGCGAGCTGCCGCCGGTGCTGGGCCCGCGCTTTATCGATGTGGGCATTGCCGAGCAAACGATGATCGGCGCGGCAGCAGGTCTGGCCCTTCGAGGGCGCATCCCTATCTGCCATGCCCTGGCGCCCTTTCTCATCTATCGCGCCTACGAGTTTGTGCGCACCGATGTGGGTATTGCCCACTTACCCGTCAAGCTGAGCAGCTGGATAGCGGGCTTCCTATCCGAGGCAAACGGGCCCACGCACCAGGCGATTGAGGATGTCGCCCTCATGCGCGCCATCCCGGGCATGACGGTCTTCTGTCCGGCCGATGAGGCCGACATGCTGGCCATGCTGCCGGCCATCTGGGCTTCGCCTGACCCGGCATACGTGCGGCTCATCGTGCGCAAGACGGACTACGTCCATGCGCCCTTTGAAATCGGCAAGGCGGAAGTGGTGAGCGAGGGTACCGATGTTGCGCTGCTGGTGTACGGCCTGCTCTTCGAGGAAGCGCGTCAGGCCGCCCGGCTGTTGGAAAAAGAGGGCCTCAGCGTAGGGCTCATCAACATGCGCTCGCTCAAGCCCGTAGATGAGCAGGCCATCGTACGCGCGGCGAAAAGTGCTCGGCGACTGGTGACCATCGAAGACCATTTGCTTACCGGAGGGCTTTACAGCATCGTCGCCGAGACGCTGCTCAAACACCGCCTGACGGCCGACGTGCAGCCTTTGGCCTTGCAGGAGCGCTGGTTTCGCCCGGCCTTGCTTCCCGATGTGCTGGCCTTCGAGGGTTTTACCGCCGAACACATCGCCCGGCGCATTTTGGCACCGGTGAAAAATGAAATTCTATAAAAAACAAAAAACAACCACTCATGCCGAATACGGTATCACTAAATGCCGATTACCCGGACATCTCTAAATCGAAGGAAATACTGGCCAAGGCCGAGCAAATCATGCATCCCGTCACCCAAACGCTGGCCAAAGGGCCCGGTCAGTGGAGCCGAGGAGTAGCTCCGGTGTATTTGGAGCGCGGCAAGGGCTCGCACGTGTGGGACGTGGACGGCAACGAATACATCGACTACACGATGGGCGTCGGCCCGATTTCGCTGGGCTACTGTTACGAGCGCGTAGATGCCGCCGTTCGGGAGCAGTTGGAGCGGGGCATTACCTTCTCGCTCATGCATCGCTTGGAATACGAGGCTGCCGCTGCCGTGCAACAGGCTGTTCCTCAGGCGGAAAGTGTGCGCATCTCCAAGACCGGCTGCGATGTGACTTCGGCAGCGGTGCGCCTGGCGCGCGCCTACACGGGACGGGATGTCGTGGTGTGCTGCGGCTATCACGGCTGGCACGACTGGTACATCGGCACTACTGTGCGCAACGCCGGCATTCCGGAGGCGGTGCGCCGCCTGACGCGCACGTTTTCGTACAACAACTTGGACAGCCTGCGGGCCGTGCTGGACGAGGAGGTGGCCTGCGTCATCATGGAGCCGGTGGTATTCGAGGCGCCGCGCGACCATTTTCTGCACGAGGTGGCGCGCTTGACGCGCGAGAACGGCTCGCTGCTCATCTTCGACGAGATGTGGACCGGCTTTCGCCTGGCCTTGGGCGGCGCTCAAGAGTACTTCGGCGTGCAGGCCGACCTGGCCTGTTTTTCGAAGGCGGTTGCCAACGGCATGCCCGTGTCGTTTCTCACCGGCCGAAAGGACGTCATTGCTCAAGGCGAGCACGACGTTTTTATCTTCACCACTTTCGGCGGAGAAGCACTTTCATTGGCCGCTACCGTGGCCACCATTGCCGAGATACGCGAAAAGGACGTACCGGCTCACTTGGCCCGGCAAGGCAAGAAGCTGCGCGAAGGCTACAATGAGCTGGCGGCCCGCTTCGGCTTGCGCGAGGTCACGCAGTGCATGGGCTTCGATTGCCGCACGGTCATCCAATTCACCCCTGCCGGCGGCGACCCCTTGGTACTGAAGACCCTCTTGCAGCAAGAGATGATCAAGCGAGGTGTGTTGTGGGGCGGCTTTCATAACCTATCGTTTAGCCACACGGATGAGGATATAGCCTATACGTTAGAGGCTTACGAGGATGCCTTTCCGGTGTTGAAGCGGGCCGTAGACAGTGGTCGCCCGGAGCAATTCCTCCGCGGCGAGGTCTTGGAGATGGTGTTTCGGAAAACTAAGTACTAAACGGCGCCGACGACATGGACTTGTTTTCGCTAAGACATAAGACGGCTATCGTCACCGGTGCATGTGGCCTGTTGGGGCGCGAGCACTGTCGGGCGCTGGCCGAAGCCGGTGCGGCGGTAGTAGTGCTGGACGTGGACGCCGAGGCCTGCCGCACTTTTGCGGCCGAGCTGGGTCCCGACCATTTGGGTCTGGGAGCCGACGTTACCGACCGCGCTTCTTTAGAGCGGGTGCGCGACGCGGTGCTGGAGCGCTACGGCTCGATAGATGTGCTGGTGAACAATGCGGCCATCAACGACATGTTTGAAAATCCGGCCTTGGCCGCCCGGCAGTCGATGTTCGAGCACTATCCTTTGGAGATGTGGAAAAAGTCGCTCGATGTCAATGTGACGGGTGTCTTCTTGTGCTCTCAGGTGTTCGGCACTGTGATGGCTCGCCAGGGGCGCGGCAGCATCATCAACATCGCCTCCACGTATGGCATGGTAGGGCCCGATCAGAGCATCTATCAAAACGAGCGCGGAGAGCAGACCTTCTACAAATCGCCGGCCTATCCAACGACAAAGGGGGCCGTCCTCAACTTTACCCGTTACCTGGCGGCCTATTGGGGCAGGAGCGGTGTTCGGGTAAATGCCCTTTCGCCCGGAGGAGTGGAGAACTCTCAGGAGCCGTTTTTCATTCAAAACTACAGCCGCAAGACGGCACTGGGCCGGATGGCGCAGCCATCCGACTACCGAGGCGCCATCGTGTTTTTGGCCGGCGAGGCCTCTGCCTACATGACCGGCGCCAATTTAGTCGTGGATGGAGGGTGGACGGCCATGTAAGTGCTCGTAAACAAACGATATGGAACACACAGACGACGCGATATTTGCCCAGAAGGCGGCTCCCATACGGCTGTTGCTGACGGACTGCGACGGCGTGCTGACGGATGCAGGCGTTTATTACTCGCCTCGGGGAGAGGAGCTGAAGCGTTTTTCTATTCGCGACGGCATGGGTGTGGAGCGCCTGCGCCGGCTGTGCGGGGTGGATACGGGTATAATAACGGGGGAGAATTCGCCTATTGTGGCGCGCCGGGCGGAGAAGCTGCAGATGACACACGTTTACCTGAACGTCAAGGACAAGGCGGCTTGCCTGCGCACCCTATTGGCGACGCACGGTCTGCAGCCGGAAGAAGTGGCATACATTGGAGACGACACGAACGACCGGGATGTGCTGCAGCTGGTCGGCCTCAGCGCTTGCCCGGCCGACGCCTTGCCGGCCATCAAGGCCATCGTCCACTACATATGCGCAGCGCCTGGAGGACACGGCGCTTTTCGCGAGTTTGCCGAATGGATTATTTATCTGAAAACCAGCAAAACACCTTCCGCATGAATATCATAACTTTATCCAACGGCCGTAAAATCGGACCCGGCCAACCGTGCTTTCTCATCGCCGAGATTGGCATCAACCACAACGGCTCGTTGGAATTGGCCCTTCGCCTCATCGAGGAAGCCAAAAAAGCCGGCTTTGACGCCGTCAAGTTTCAAAAGCGCACGCCCGAGCTGTGTACTCCGCGCGACCAATGGGATATCCTGCGCGACACGCCCTGGGGACGCATGCGCTACATCGACTACCGGCACAAGGTAGAGCTGGGCGAAGCCGAGTATGCGGCCATCGACCGCTTCGCCCGTCAACACGATATCCTCTGGTTCGCTTCCTGTTGGGATGAGCCCTCGGTGGATTTTATCGAACGGTTCGACGTGCCGTTGTACAAGGCAGCCTCTGCCTCGCTGACGGATATCGCTTTGTTGAAGCGAAAAAGGGCCACGGGAAAGCCTTTGATCCTCTCTACCGGCATGTCCACGATGGAAGAGATCGACCAAGCAGTGCGGGCCGTAGGTACAGACAACCTGCTGTTGGCCCATGCGACGTCGGCCTATCCGTGCGCGGTCAACGAGCTGAATTTGCGCATGATACACACGCTGCAGCAACAATATCCCGACGTGCCCGTCGGCTATTCCGGCCACGAGACCGGCTTGGCCCCCACGCTGGCTGCGGTAGCTTTGGGCGCTTGTTTTGTGGAGCGGCATATCACGCTCGACCGCGCCATGTGGGGCTCCGACCAGGCGGCATCCGTAGAACCGGTGGGCATGGCTAAATTGGTGCGCGATATTCGCGACATCGAAGCGGCGCTGGGCGATGGCATTAAACGCGTCTATGAGAGCGAAATGGGGCAGCGCCAGAAGTTGCGTCGCGTGAAATAATCTGCCGAAAACCCAACCTTGCACGCCAAGCTTATGGACTTGCTCACCCTGACAACGGTTATCCTCTTAAGCTGGATGGTGTTCATCGTCATCCTGGAGCGCCTCTTCCCTTACACGAAGGGCCTAAAGCTCTTCCGAGAGGGGTGGTGGCTCGACCTGGTGTGGTATACCCTTATACAGAGCTATTTCCTGAAAATCGTCATTTTCGACTACATCATTGCGCCGGCCAAATCGGCCTTGGGCCTTGCCGAGGAGGGCTACTTATCGCACTGGCCCATTTGGGCGTTGGTGCTGTTTTTCCTCGTAACGCACGATTTTTACATCTATTGGTTTCACCGCTGGCAACACAACAACAAGGTCCTTTGGCGCACGCACGAAGCCCATCATTCGGTGAAGACGGTAGACTGGCTGGCCGGCTCGCGCTCGCACGCTCTGGAAATCCTCATTAACCAGACCGTCGAGTTCGCGCCCATCGTCTTTTTGCTCGACAACGAGACGGCCGCTGTGGTAGTGCCCATAAAGGCGTTGCTCGACGCTATGTGGGGCATGTGGATACACTCCAACATCGACGTGAACATGGGCCGGCTGCAATACTTCATCAACGGTCCCCAAATGCACCAGTGGCACCACGCTCAAGCCCTCGAGGTGTACTACGCCAACTACGCTACGAAATTTGCCTTCTTCGACTGGATTTTCGGCACCGGTTTCTTGCCCGGCCTGAAGCCGCTCAAATACGCCGTTTTGAAGCCGCGCGAATACGGCTTGCCTTACGATTATCCGCGCGACTATTTTCTGCAACACGCCTTCTCCCTGTGGCGCTTCGATTTCAAAAAAGTAGAAGAGCACCCTTGGGTAAAGCCCTACATCGAGTGGCGCCCAATACTCTGGCGTTGGATAGGCCGATATTTGCGCCCCAAAGCCTTTTCTGAGCCGAAAGAGGAATGCTCCGCACCGCCCGCCACTCAACCCTCTGCCACCTCCACATGAACCCTTGGGTCGCCTTGCTGATTGCCTCCTGTATGGAAGTATGCTGGATCTATAGCCTTAAATGGCTGGATTTCAAGCGTATGACCGCGTTAGGCTGGCAGCGGCTCTTTAGCGAGTGGGAGGGTTGGCTGGCGCTTTTCCCGTTTTTGGGCTACATTGCTTTCGGCTTGGCGAACATTTACTTTTTTTCGCTGGCCATGAAAGGCATTCCGCCCGCCACGGCTTTTGCCGCCTGGATGGGACTGGCGCTCATCGGCACCAAGCTGGTCGGCGTGACCCTCCTTCGCGAGGGCTGGAGCTGGGCGCAGATGTTCTTCATGGTGCTGATTGTAGTGGGCGTAGTGGGTTTGAAGTATACGGAAAAGCCTTAAAGCGGCAAAGTGAGCTCAACTTTCCAAGCGCAATACGCCTCGCGGGCAGACGGCTGCGCAGATGCCGCAACCTACGCAAGAGGCGCGCACTACGTCTTGGCCGCGTTGGGCGTAGGCGCGCACGTCGATGCCCATTTCGCAGTAAACCGAGCAGTTGCCGCAGGAAATGCACTGCCCACCGTTGGTCGTGATGCGAAAACGCGATTTCTTCCGCTGCCATATACCCAGCCACGCCGCCATAGGGCAGCCGAAACGGCACCACACCCGGCTGCCGAGCAGCGGGTAGAAGCCCACACCTACTACGCCCGAAAATACCGCTCCAATGGCGAAGGCATACACTCGGTAAAAAGGCTCGGACAGCTGCCGAAGGATGCCGCGCTCTAAGGCGACGTTGAGCCACAGCAGGGCCGTCATGAGGAAGGCAAAAACCAAAATGCCGTAAATCATCCAACGCTCTATTTTCCAGGCTATCAGCCGCTTATCCGAAAGATGCCGAAAAGGGTCTCCGGCTGTTTCGGCCAAGCCTCCACAGCCGCACACCCAAGAGCAATACCACCGCTTGCCCCAAAAATACGTGAGCACAGGGGAGCCGATGAAGAACATCGCCAGCCCGAGGAAGAAATAGAGCGAGCCCAACTCCGAACCGGCGTAGCTCTTGTAAGCCATAGGTGTGCCCTGGTAATACGACAAGGGCCAGAAGTAGGAGAAGTAGATTTCGGGTTGCTGTAAGCGAACCAGCAGCCCCGGTAGTAGCCAGGCAAAGACCAGCTGGAAGAAGACCACCGAGAGGGTACGCACGCGTTGGTAGGCGTTGTGTCGGTATTTGAAGAAGAACTTTACTCCCATGAGCACCACCGCCAGCGTATACAGCGTCCCGTAGACGAACCACTGGTCGGCATCTCGAGCGCGCAGCAGCCGACTCAACGGAGTGAACAGCTCGATGAGTCCCTGAAGGTAGCGCGGAAACCAATACAGGCAAACGTAAAAGCCCGTGAGCCATACGCCCAGCACCCAGCCCCATACGCCGCGCGCACCGAGGCTGCTGAACCAAACGCCGTTGTTTCGAATGCCCGCCGGATGCCTTAAGTATTCCTCGCGCACAAAGAGCCAAACACCCGCCGACATTAAACCGACAGAAAGCAATAGGGCCGGTATCGGCGACAGGGCGCCACCGGAAGCCCATGCGAGCACTAACAGCAGCGCTCCTACGGCGCCTAAAGCAAGCGCTATCTTCTGTGCGCGCGAGGTTAGCGCCGGGGTAGGGTGGGCAAGAGAAAGCGAAGCGTCGGTCATGTTTTTAAAAAAAGGTGGAGAGAGGTGGTCGGTGAAGTCTGTCTCCTCAGCGCTAAGGCTATAGGCGCGCCATCCGGGGCCATAGGCCGCGGCGTTGCTTTGCGCGCACGTATCGGCCGGTTTTGCGATAGTACAGCTCGGCGAGCTCCGCCTCGTATTGAGGAGAAAATTCGGGGTCGAAATTAGCGGCTCCTATGTTCTCCAGGACGCTTTCGACGTGCGCGCCTTGGGCCAACCACTGCTCGCACACGGCCTGGCGATAGCGTATGCCCATGAGGTTGAAGCCTTTCACGGCACCGCTTTGGCGATCGTAGTGGATGCGGATGCTCTTGCGCCCCTCGGGATGCTCCCAGTAGAGCGTCTCGCTCTCCGGCGGCAACACCGGCGGGACGTTGCCATAAGTCTGATATTCGATGTCGAAAAACTTGGCCGAGTTAAACCAGATACCCGGCTCATAGGGCGTGGGTTGTCCGCACACCGTGCGGGCTACGGTTTCTCCCATCAGGCGAGCAGTGTACCAGACGGCTTCAACAGGACGGCGGCCGGGCTGTGGATGCCGAACTTCGGCGCAGTCTCCGACGGCGTAAACGTCGGGCATGTTCGTGCGCAGATACCGATCGACGAGGATGCCCTGGTTTATCTCCAGCGGAGAATTTCGCAGAAAGTCCACGTTGGGCCGCACGCCCACGGTCAGGCCTACGAAGCCGCAGGGAATTTCCTCTCCGTGCGAGGTGCGCACCGCTCGGCATCGGCCCTGCTCGTCGGGTAAAATTTCGCGCAGCTCGGTCTGCAACCGCAGGTCTATGCCGTGCTCGCGAAGGTGCCGGTTGACCATGGCCGACTCCTCAGGAGGGAGTACATCGCTCCAAAAGCTCGCTTCGCGCACTAAGAAAGTAACCGGAATACGCCGGGAGTGGAACATCTCGGCCATCTCAATGCCGATAAGGCCACCGCCCACCACCACAGCCCGTTGGAGGCCGCGGCTGTAGTGTTCCATCGCCTGCAGGTCTTGCCAATGGTAAAGCCCTTGCACTCCTGCCAAATCCTGGCCGGGCCAGCCCAGTTTTCTGGGCACAGAGCCGGTAGCCAACACCAATCGGTCGTAAGCCCACTCTCGCCCGTCCGAAGCGAGGACTTTTTTTCGCTCGAAATCCACCCTCGTCACCCGCGCGCGCGCCAGCTGAATGCGGTTTTTAGGCCAGAAAGCGTCTTCGTAGGGCTTCAGGTCCTGCGGGCGCAAATGCCCCATGTACACATACATCAGCCCTGTGCGGCTGAAAAAATAATCCGTCTCATCAGAAATCACCCAAATGGAGGAGTCGCTCCGTTTTCGAATGTGTCGGGCAGCCGTAATGCCGGCTACGCCGTTGCCTATGATGATTACGCGCATGAAACCGCCGAGAGAGGTTGTGTGACAAAGGGCCAAACTCCGATGAAATCGGTCGAGGCATATACGACAAAAGTACGCGGGAAGTTTGGCTCCGTTAATGTTGTCTTAAAGCCGATAAATTTTTCCCGACACCCAACCGTTTTGCTTCTATCTTACGACCCTTGTAATGGCTGAGCCTTGGAGAACATGACCTATCATCGTCGCAGCAAAGACGAACAGCTGCTCGTCGGGTGTAGGCAGCGTCATCCGATGGCCCAAAAGCACCTGTATGAGCGCTATTTCGGGCGATTACTGGGCATTGCTATGCGATATACATCGGACAGGGACGAAGCTATCGGCGTACTAAACCAGGGCTTTTTAAAGATTTTCAACAGTATAGAGCAGTACAATGGGAGTGGCTCGCTTTTGGCATGGATGGCGAAGATCGTCTTACACACGGCCATAGACCACGTGCGCACTCACGTAACTTATCGGCGCGTGATAGATTACCACACATCGGCAGAGGGGAGCGTGCTCAACGAAGGCCTTAATGATCTGGAAGTGGAAGATATTTTCCGTCTGATACAGCAGTTACCTCCCGCCACCCGCACGGTATTTTGTTTGTATGCGGTGGATGGTTACAAGCACGGCGAAATAGCGCAATTGCTGGGCATAGATGAAGGTACCTCTAAGTGGCATGTTTTTCAGGCGCGCCGCTTGTTGCAAAGTCGCTTAAAGGAATTGTATACTGCGTGAAAGAAAGCTATGGCGATGGAACGATTAGACCCTTTTGATGATGGGCAGGAGGAACGCCTTCGCGAGCGGTTGCAGCGCTACGAGTTTCCCTTTGATGAGAAGGCGTGGCAAGCCATGCAGGTGCTGCTGGCGCAATCGGCTGCTCGGTCTGCTTCTCTCAATAGTCGTCGGCCGCACTATGGGCAGTTGCTGTTGGTGTGTGCCGCCATGCTCTTTTTGTCCGACCACTCGAAATTATCGCGCGCCGGAGGGGAGACCCTGCCCTCTGTGCTGCGAGAGGCGGTGGCCTTTGATACCCCGCCCGCGCCGTCTCGCAAACGCCTGCCCTCCGAAAAGGCAGATGAGTCCGCGCCCGACGGTGCTGATGCAGTAACCGGCAGACGAGCAGGGCTCTATCGCCGTGCTGCGCAGCCGACCTCTCTTCACAACATTGCCGAGCAGGTCACCTCGGCAGCCTCAACACAGGCGGAGCCGTCTGTAGAGCCTCCTGCCCGCCGCGGAGAGGCCATCGAAGAAACAGAAGAAAAGCACACCGCCTTTTCGGAGATGACCTCCCTGCCGCCTCGCCTTGGGAGCGACCTTGCGCTCGGCGATACGCCGATTTTGCCGGCCCCTCCGCCGCCGGCCGTGCGCCCGCGCTTAGAGTGGGGCTGGACGGTAGGTCTGGGCGCCGGCCTGATGGCGTGGAAACCGTTCCACCTGTCCCCTACCGTTCTCATGGGCGGGTTGCTTCGCTATCGCATGGGTAATCGCACGGCTCTGCAAGGAGAGTTCCTCTTGAAGACGGGAAGCGAGTATCGTCGGACGTTCGCAGTAGAGAGCAACACATTGTTTGGGCCGATCACAACAGAGCGCGAGCTGAGGAACCTGATCTTCGCAGAGGCCGCCGTCGGTCTGCACTACCGATACTGCGCCGATTGGTCCTTCTTCGCGGGCATTCGCCCCTCTTGGAATATCCCCCTTCACAAGCGCTCTTTTGCCCTCTTTTCCCCTCTCACCACTGCGAGCGACTACGAGTACGAGCTGCGCTCGTTCATACGCGGGTTTGACCTGGGCATAACTATAGGTTGGGAATGGCGCTTTCACCCCAAATGGGCGGTAGCCGCGCGCCTGACGCAGGGCTCGGGTTCTCTGATTAAAGACCCCTTTACCGAGACGGGGCCGCTATACAACAGCGACCTGCAGGTGGCGCTGCGTTACTACGTCCGGCCCGATGAGCGGGTGTTGCTCAAGCGCTTGCAAAGAGAAGCGGCGGCTACCTACAATTGATTTCCGCGCCGCTTCTTTGCGCCGTTATCGGAACGCATGGCAGATGCAGTAACGCTTTCTTCCGAAGTACGGGCTGCCCTGGCCGAAGGGCGCGCGGTGGTGGCCTTGGAGAGCACCCTCATCGCGCAAGGCCTGCCTTACCCGCAAAACGTAGAGACCGCCCTGCGCCTGGAGGAGGCGGTGCGCCGCGCGGGAGCTACTCCGGCTACTTGCGCCGTGCTGGGCGGGCGGCTTCGCGCCGGCCTAAGCCCGGCAGAGCTCGAGCACATAGCCCAAAAAGGGCCTTCGATGGCGAAGGCCAGCCGGCGAGACTTGGGCTACTTGGTCGGCACCGGGGGCGACGGCGCCACAACGGTAGCCGCTACGATGATCATTGCCCATCTGGCCGGCATCCGCTGCTTCGCTACCGGCGGCATCGGTGGCGTACACCGCGGAGCGCCCACGAGCTTCGACATCTCGGCCGACCTGCAAGAGCTGGGCCGCACGCCGGTAGCCGTCGTCTGCGCAGGCGCCAAGAGCATCCTGGACATCGGCCTGACGCTCGAGTACTTGGAGACGCTCGGCGTGCCGGTTATCGGCTACCGCACCGGCGATTTTCCGGCGTTTTACGCCCGAACAAGCGGCTTTAAGGTGGACTATCGCGTAGACGACCCTTCGACACTGGCCGCTTTGCTGCGCGCACACTGGGGCATAGGGCTGCAAAGCGGCGTCGTGGTGGCCAACCCGATTCCCGAAGCGTACGCCCTAGACGCCGCAGAAATAGAAAACCTTATTGCCCAAGCAATAAAGGACGCCGAACGCCGACAACTGCGCGGCAAAGCCCTGACGCCTTTTTTGCTCGCGCGCATCGAACGGCTGAGCGGCGGCAACAGCCTTCGCGCCAACATCGAGTTGGTTTGCCACAACGCCGAGGTGGCCGCCCACATCGCCCGGGCTTACGCGGCGGCCGGTGGCTCATAAGGCTTGCATCACCTCACTTTGGGACATTTCTAAAAATAGCGTAGTATTCTGACCAACCGGCCAAAACCAGGCCTGCTCCACATCGCCGTGATTTTTTGCGCACTTTTGACTTTGAGTATCCGCTCAAAACCACGGTATGCAAAACGCCTCAAATTTAGCTTTCCGAGACTCGAATTCACCTCAAAAGTGGTCAGATGGCTCAACGAAGTAAAACCATCAACCCCTATGCTCTGAAGACGAACGCCATCCGCCTGCGCGTGCCGCTATTCGAGCGGTGGGTAAGGCGGTTCGCCCGTTGACGAATGCGCTGCGGTGAGGGTAGGACGGCCCCGGCCCATATGCTCCGCCCGGTTAAGCCTGCCAAACGCGTGTAACGGAGTGCGTTTGCGGCATTGTCGTCGTTGTGTCGTTTCGCGGGGCGAATGCCGTGTACGTTTACGGCAGCAGTGTGTCCTCGTCAGCGTTGAAACACTCCGCCTTGAAAAAGGCCCTTTTTCTCCATGCCGACGCGTTGGGCCAGAAACTCAAAGCTGCCTTTTAATGCACCGGTTTTGATGCTGAACTCTTCCAGCGTGGCGATGCCGTCTATGGCCTCGAAGGTCTCCCAGTCGTTGTCGGTGCGGAAAATTTGCGCCGAGGCCACCAGGCGCAGCGGAGCATAGGTGTCGGTATCGCAGACGGTGATGAGCGGCGACTGGGCGAGGCGTCGCCGAGTAATGCCCGCCATCAGCAGGTAAATCCGATGGTCGCGGCCGGTGGAGTCGGTCCAGACCAAGTTGATGTGCAGCGACAACACCGCATCCTCCGGCACCTCTTCGATGAGCTGCGTGCCCTCAGTCCAGAAGGGCTCGTGGGCCATGTAGGCATGCTTGCCCAGGATGTTATCGTAGTAGCGCCACAACAGCAGGTTAAGCGATACAGGTTTTTGGATGTTCATGGGCAGGGCGTGCTGGCCGTAGGTCAGCGAGACGCCGTCTACTCGCATGCGGCAGGCGGGACAAGAGAGGTGGAAAGTGTCGTTCGTTCCTTCGGGCACCAGCGTCTGGGAAAAACCGGCAGGGAGGAAGAGAAGGCTAAGCAGGAGTAAAAGCAACGGCATGTGGGTGGGCAGGTTTTGCGTTTGGGAGTAAACGGACATCACCCCCCGCTTTGCGGAGAGAGATTAAGTGCTTAGTAATTCTGTAATAGAGAGTTGCGCACAAAAATGCGATGTACCGGGGTAAATGCCTACTTCGGACGGAGGAAAAAAAACGGCCTCACCCTGCGCCGTCGCCGAGTGAGGCCGTCATGACGAATAAAGGGGCGTCTAATGCAGTACGATGCGCTCTATAAAGCGGCGCTCGCCTTGTTGCACGATGAGCAGTAGAGTGCCTTTGCCGAAGTCGCTTAAGTCAAACTGTTGGCTGTAGTAACCGCCGAAAGCATTGAGCTCTTGGTGGAAGAGGCGGCGTCCCGCCGAGTCGAATAAGGAAACGGTCAGAGGGGCCGGCTGGGCGCGAAAGGTAACGGTGATGAGGCCGGTCGTAGGGTTAGGGAAGGCGCGAAACTCGGATAAGGCGAGTTGGCGCCCCTCGGTTACTTCGGGCAGCGGCTCGGCCGGGGGCATATCGCCTTCCTTTGGGCGGTGCAAGGTGATGGGCGAGCGCTCGGGTTGGGTAATGAGCGGCTCTGCTGCAGAAGAGGGGCGACAGGCCTCAAGGGTAACCTCTACCTGTTGCGGTCGTCCGTCTCGGTAGAAGTGCACCGTAACCCGGTCGCCGGGGCGATAGCGGGCGATGGCTTCCCACAACCGGTCGGAGTCGCTTACCCGAGTTGTGTCGATGGCCGTGATGACGTCGCCTTCTTGGAGCCGTGCCTGCCGCGCTGCGGAGCGCTCGGTGAACGAGGTGATGCGGGCGCCTAAAATGCCCTCTTTGGAGTGGGCCGTAGAGTACACCCCCAAGCAAGCCTCCTTTCGGCGGAGCAACGGATAACCTGCGATTTCGCGCGTCCGCTGGCTGCCCAGCTCGACCGCTACGGTGTTGAGCCGCTTGCCGCGTTGATATTGGATGTTTACCCGTTGGCCCGGCTTTGTTCGCCGGATGCGGTTTTCCAGCTCTTCCCAGCTGTGGAGAGGCTCGCCGTCTAGGCTCATCAGCACGTCGCCGTTTTCCAGGCCGGCACGCTCGGCTGCCGTGTAGGGCAGCACGTCCACAGGGACGCCTTGCTTGTCGGGGTCATCGCCGTCGCGCGGCGTTACGCCCAAATAGCCGTACACGCGCGGAGGGGAAATGCGGTGCCTCGGGTGCCGATAGACGGGCATCGAGTCGAGCAAGCGCTCCAAATGAAGGTTAAGCCTCTGCAAGTTTTCCTTTAGTTCCTCGCCTATTTCTTCCCAGTCGATTCCCTCGAGCCGCTCGTATACCTTTCCGAGCGAAATCTCCGCCACCTCGATGCGAACGGAGTCTTGGTCTGTTGAGTCGCGCCGGAGGCGCTCTTTTCCGCTCGTGGCGCCTTTTTTGATAGTGGTCTCGATGGTTTCGGTGCCGTCTGCTGAGCGGATACGCTTGATCACGATGGTGGGCCCTTCGTCTTCGGAAGAGTTTTGCTGGGCCATTGAAGGTGCCACGGCCGTGCTCAGAGCTATCAGGGCTGCTGCAAGGTGTGTTTTCATAGCGTATTCTTTTCAGATAGAAGCGGTGAGTGTTTGTAAGGACATCTCCAGCCCTTGAAGGTTGCACGGGGCAAGGGCTCCTGACATCGTACGCCCATCGGTTTATCTACGCCTGTATGCGCACCACCTTGCCGCTTTGTACGGCTCCGCCGTGCCAGATGCGCAGCGTGTAAGTGCCGGCGGGCAGGTCGGCCAAGGAGAGCGTATGCTTACCGGCGGGCAAGGCGCCTAAGTCGCGAGCAGCCTGCCCTTCGGCGTTGTAAAAGGTTACTTTTTGGGCATGGAAGGGCAGCTCTATAGTGAGCCGGTCGAGCACCGGATTGGGATAATAGAGCGCCGGCTGAGCTTGCGGGTCGGGCTCGGTGAAGAAGGCAACGGGTGTTTTCCCGTCCTCGCAGGTAGGCGTGACGGCGTATTCGCCGATGAGGCGCACGATGAGGTCGCCGAGCAGCTCCACTTTGTACACGTCGGCCGTGGGGGCCAGGTGTTTGTCGCCAATACCGGAGTGGTCGGTCAGAAAGACGTATGTGCCGTTGGTCGCCAGACCGAAGAATTTCATTAAGAACTCGGTGTCTTTTTGTATGCCGCTGCAGGTGATGGGTACGATGCGGATACCTCGGCGGGCGGCCTCTCGAATGCTGCGTTGGAGGCTTTGTATCACTTCAGGCCGTTGGTGTGGGCTGGCGTCGAGCACCAGGAAGCATACCCGCGCTATGGCTTCACGGCTCCAGGGCTGGCGCAAGGTCTCCTCCAAGGCGCTGTGTACGGCTTCCGGGTAATCGCCTCCGCCGTCGGCCGATTGCCGGCGGATGTACGCCACCGTTTTATCGATGTCGCGGCTGAGGTGGCTGCTTTTGACCAAGTACTCGTCGCCTTCGTCGCGATAAAAGACCGTACCCATGCGCAGGTCGAGTGCCGGAAAGCGCCCTTGGACGCGCTCGATGATGTGGAGCAGCTCGGCTTTGAGGTAGTCTATCTCATCTCCCATGCTGCCGGTGGCGTCTACCGTCCAGACGATATCTACCGTTTGGGCATGTCGGCATTCGCGCCGGATGCGGAAGACGTTCGGCCCCTTCTCTGCAGGCAGTGGGTCGTTCCAGGTGTGCGTTTGGCCGTCCACTTCGGCCACGACCTTTAGCGGCCTTTGGGCGGTTTGACCGTCGAAGAGACCCTCCCACAGCTCGGCCTGGCCGAGGTTGGAGGTGCGCGCCTCCCACAGGACGCTGCCTTTTTGGTCTAAGAGCTTCACCGCGGCATCGCTGATGGGCATGCCCTCGGTGTTGCTCAGCCATACTGAGTAGCGATATCGGGGATAAAAGCGGTAAGTCTCTTGATGAGGCGCTATTTCGCCGTCGCGCAGCAGATCGACCCAGTGGTGGTTCCAGTTGTGCAGGTCACTCCATTCACCGGCCGTGAGCAATCCCGGGCGGACGGCGGTCGATGCGGGTGAAGGCCGGGTCGGTTTGGCCGGAGTTTTGCTCGGCACAGCAGGCGCGGTGGATAGCGTAGAGGGAGCTTCCGCCGGCGCTTCATCGGTGGTTTTGTCGAGAGTAAGGACTTTTTCGCGTTTTGCAACCTCCTCATGTAAGCTCCTCGTTTCCCCTCTTAAGGGTGCCTCTGCTCGCCGGTAGCGGGTAACCTCCGGGCGCACCGGGCGGTCGCGCACGGCAAGAGGGTAAGCTTCGCCTGTTGGCGCGGGCTCTGCCTCGAAGAGGGCGGGCCGATAGCGAACCGTTATCGACTCGCTCAAGCCGGGCACGGCAGTCGTGAGGGTGATGGTGCCCAGGGAGGTATTTTTCCCTTTGTTTACCGGCACCTGCGTCAGGTACAGGGTGGCAAAGCCCTCTTGTGCGACCTGTACGGTATAAGACCCGGCCTCCAAGGGCGCACAGAAGTTACCCTCTTTATCGGTTTTTACGCTGAGGAGCCGCGCCGTGTCGCTCCAGATATTAATATCGACGTCGGGCAAGGGCCGGCCGGCTTCGTCCTGAACACGGGCGCACAGCCGTTGGTCCTGTAAAGAATGACGGTACCATGCCCCGCCTACCAAGCTGTAAAGGAGCAGGGCGAAAAGCACTTTCTTCATAAAAAGCCTTTTGTTTTTGGTGAACGGATACCCTCTCAGATGCTGCTTAAAGGCGGATTACACATTCTCACCGCAACAAGCGCTTGCCTACCCACCACAGGGGCGACCACTCGCGCTGCACGCGAAAGTACGGCCTGGGTTCGCCTCCTAAGAGGCGAAAGACGCGCTCTATCGATGGTATCATGCTTCCCAAGAAGTCAAAAGTGGGAAGGCGGAGCACCTCCGAGGCATAGCAGATGGCTTCCCATATCAACAGAATCCCTGCATGAGAGGAGCGCAGCGCGGGTTCGCCCCCTCCGAATAGATAATAGGCCGATTGCCCGTCCCATATCAGGTAAAGCACCGCGTGAGGCTCGCCCGTGCGTCGGTCTACGGCCCAGAACAATTGCCGGCACCCTTCGGCGCCCAATGCCGCGTTGAGCCGTTGGAGCGTTTCCAAAGTAAAAGGCACCTTCAATCCTTGCCGCTCGTAGGTTCGCGCTTGTAGGCGGTAGGCGTGCTCTATGTCTCCTCCTTGGACGACCGATAGGCGGTCGGCCGCCTTTGGCAATATGCTGTTGCGGTATCGCGGGTGCAGATTGGCCCACAAAGTGTTGCGGTCGCTTAGCCATAGCCGGTAGGAGTAGCGCGTGCTCTGGCGAAAGCCGGCCCAATAAAAGGGCAGCCAGTTATTCGCATCGTAGTAAAAGTCCTGCTCAAAAGCCGCCAGAGAGGGAAGCTGTTCGATGAGGGCCTTTAATAGCGGCATTTGCCGGCGTACCGAGCGATGCTCCGGTAGCAGGTAGGGCCCCATGAACCGGCACAACGGCGGCATGGCGACGTACTGCCACACCCATTTTTTCTTGAAAAAAAACGGCAAAGCGCCCACTATGCGGTCACCGTGATACGCCAACGTTGCCGACCAGCACTCTGAGGTACACACGGCGTCCAGGTAAAAGGGCTTTAAAAAGACGGGCAAATCCGGTGCACTCGCCGCGAAGTGCCGATAGGTCTGTTGGCAAGGTATGAAGTCGAAAGAGAGCCGTTTAGGCATCAAAAACCGGAGTTGTAGTTGAGGTAAAACCCACTTCCGCCCGTGCTGCGCTGGCTCCATTCGAGGCGAATGACCGAGTTGTACAACACCACGATGTGTACGCCTAGGCCGCACCCCCGTAGCCAGCGATTGGTCAGAGGGTTGCCGTCGGCAAAGAACGGGTCTTTTACATAGCCGCTGTCGTGATGCAGGGCAAAAAAAGAGCGGATCGGCACCGGTTTAAGGGTGCGAAACCACTTGTTCAGGGGCAAGTAGCCGTCGATCAACTGCCAACGCAAAGTGTTTTTCTGCAGAAAGAAGTCTAAACCGTCTACTACGAACAGCTCGTAGCCGCGCAAAACGTTGTTTCCATAGCCCAAAGCTTGGTTGTTGTAAAAAGGTGGCCGCTCTCGAGGCCAGCTAAGGCGCCCTTTGGCGATGAGCTCAAGGCTCCAACCGGCGCCCAAGGGGCGATAGTAGCGCACTTCGGCCGTGAGACGCGACAGGTGTAGATGGTCGGAGGGTAATAAACCGTTTTGGCGCACTTCAAGGGCGCCTAGCCAGCCCTTGATGGGATAAGGACGTGCGTCGCGCAGGTCAAACACCCATCGATAGGCGGCGCTAAAGTGGCGCTGATGCGTGCGTGAAAGTCCGAAAAAATAGGGATTCAGGCGGTGGGCTACCGTGTCGTCTACAGCATTGTAGTAGTATTCTAGCGAAAAAGTATGAGTAGTCAGCAGCTTAGGCCGCCAGATGAGCGAAAGATGACCGTAGGTGCGCCGGCGCAGCCAACGGTCGGGGTCTACGGCAAACTGCTGCCGATTTTCCTGCGTAAGGTATTGCACTTCGTGGTTCCGGCTGAATCCTATCGCCGCCCGAAAGCCCAACGTCTGACGGCGATCGAACCACGGCCGCTCATAAGAGGCTTCGTAGCGGTTGGTGTAGCCAAAATTCAGGTTTATCTTCAACACATCGGCCCGGCCGCTCAGATTGAGGTGAGAGGAGCTGATGCCGTAGTTGACCCGCCTGAGGGAGCGCCTGAACTCCGTCCACCACACGTTGAAATTCCGGTCGGCAAGCTCAAAAACCGGTATGGGATACAGATACCACATTTCCCGGAGCCACAGGCGAACCGCTAAGCGTCCCTGTGGCTCGAGCACCTCCAGGTGTATGGTAGAGTGGACGAACAGCCCCGTATTCATCACCCGCAAGCGATTGCGCTCCAAGGTTTCGGAAAGGTCCGCCAATGCCAACGTATCTCCTGCTTGAAATTCCAATTCGCGTAAAATCAGCTCCGGGCGCGTGCGCCTATTGCCTTCCAAAATAATGGTGTCAATGCGTATCCATGCCGGCCCCTCGTAAGCGCGTTGACCTGTAGCCGAACATCCCAAACACGTGCCGATAAGGAGTATTCCCACCCGCCGAACTGCGCTCATACCGCCGTGCTGAACTTTTTTTTAAAGGTACGGTAAAAAATTGCTTTATGCTTCATGCCCATGGCCGGCCGAATGAGACAATCCCGCAAGGGGCCTATGGTTTTCGGCAGAAGAGGCATGTCTTACAAGGGTTAGATCGCTCTGAGGTCGTTTACAAATGTTGGGCTTCTTCGCGGCCATGTGACAGAGACTGTTATCGCCCAAGCGCCTGTAGTTGCTTGCGCATTTCAGTTAAAATCGGTAGTGTGTCGGGCCGATCGGCCGTTTCAGGAACAAAATTTGGCAATATGCGATTGATTTGCTTACTATTGCGCAGTTTTTGCCACCGTATTGCGTCCTGCCATGCTTGAGCTTCTGCAAGACCCTTTCCTCTTTGCCCTGCTGTGGACGATAGCCGTGCTGGCAGGGTTGCTCATTGGTTGGAACATGCGGGCTGCTTGGCCGGAGCGCCGCCTTTCACGGCAGCTGGAGCGCACCACGCACGAGCGCAATGCTTTGGCGCGCTTATATACGCAGGTTAAATACTATTACGATTTGCGCGAGGTGGACTTGCGCAAAGTATCGCTAGAGGTGGCCAACTTGCGCGAGCAGCTGGAGCGCTACGAGTCCGAACGCGGGCTGCTATTAGAGGCTGCTCAGGCCAATACCTTGCGCTTAGAGCGCGCCGAGGCGGAGGCAGAGCGCTTAAGCGAGCAGCTCCTCGCTTTAGAGGCGGCTCATCGGCAACAGGTAGAAGAGAATGCTCGGCTACGGGCCGAATTGGAAGCGCTGCGCCCGCAAGCGGATAACTGGAGGCGCATTCACCCCGATTTTGCCGGAGTGCAACAGCGCCTTCAAGACCTCGAAGAGAAGAACCTCCTGCTCGAACAGGAGCGCCGCCAGCTGCGCGAACAGCTGGCTATCTCGCGGGCACGCATTGAGCAGCAGCTGCGCGAGCTGGAAAATCTCACCCAACAGGTGCGCCTCCTCTCCGAAAGTGCCCGCGCCTCGGACGCGCTCTCGGAACCCGCGCCCGCCTCTGCTGTTGGCGACGATCTCACGTGCATCCGCGGCATTACGCCCGATTTGGCCGCCCGCTTGCGCGAGCGCGGCATAGGCTCCTTCGTACAGGTCAGTCAGTGGGACGATGACGATATCCTTCGCATCTCTCGAGAGATAGGAGTCTCTTTTGTGAAAATCGTTCAGGAAGATTGGGTGGGTCAAGCACAAGCCTTATTGGCCGACAGCCCCTGACGCGCGCCGTCGCGCTCGCCTACGCTGAAGCTTTTCCAACGAGTTTTTCTCCTGGAACGCCTTTTATCCAAAAATCCCTACCGCATGTTCCTCTCTTCTCGTGCGGCGCGGATGGACCGAACTATTTTTGCCTCGTTCAAAACCGTCTACGGTTATGCGTACTGCTCTGGTCTGTCCGTTCTTGCTTTGCGCTTTTTTGCCCTTTGCGATGGCGCAGCCCTCCTTTCCGAAGGCAGCACCCTCCGATGCCCGTGAGCGCGCCTATGCCTTTGTCAACGCCACCATCTACCGCGACTATCAAACTCGCTTAGACAGCGCTACCCTTGTCATCCGCAAGGGCAGAGTAGAGGCCTGCGGCAAGGGCATTGTTCCGCCCAAAGACGCCGTCGTGGTAGAAAGCGCCGGCAAGGTCATCTACCCGGCCTTCATAGACCTGTACGGCGCCGGCTACGGGTTGCCCCCCGTGCGCACCGAAGGGCGCAATCCCTTTACCGCTCCGCGCCAGCCTTACTCCACCAAAAAGGGCGCCTATGCGTGGAACGAGGCCCTCAAACCCGAATTTAATGCCGCTGACGTGTTTTCCAACGACGAAAAAGCCGCTGCCGAGTGGCGAAAGTTGGGCTTTGGCGCCTTGCTCACCCACCAGGCCGACGGCATCTCTCGCGGCACGGGGGCCTTGGTGGCTTTGGGCGCCGAGCGCGAGCAGCACACCCTCCTCCTTCCGCGAGCAGCACATTACTTGTCGCTGCGCCGAGGCAGCACGGCCCAAAGTTATCCCATGTCCCTCATGGGCGTCATCGCCCTGTTGCGGCAAACGTATTTGGATGCCGAGTGGTATCGTACCGCAGGGGCCGCCGAGGAGCGCAACCTCTCGCTCGAAGCCTGGAACCGCCTGCAAGACCTACCGCAGTTCTTCGAAGCCGGCGACAAACTGGAAATCTTGCGTATCGCCCGCCTTGGCCGAGAGTTCAACCGCAAATACATCGTTAAGACTACCGGAGACGAGTACCAACGCCTAAAGGAAATAAAGGCCGCAGGACTGGAGGGCTTCGTCGTCTCGCTGAAGTTTCCCGATGCCCCGGAGGTCAATACGCCCTTCGACGCAGAAGATATCCCCTTGGCCGACTTGCTGCACTGGGAACTGGCGCCCACCAACCCCGCTCGCCTGGCAGCAGCCGCAGTACCCTTCGCCTTGACCAGCGGTGACCTGAGCGACAAAAAGCACTTCTGGCCAAACCTGCGCAAAGCCGTCGAGCACGGCCTTTCGGAAACAGAAGCGCTCAAAGCACTCACTTGGCAACCGGCCCTCTTCTTGCGCGTTCAAGACCAACTGGGTAGCCTCGATGCCGGCAAATGGGCCAACTTCTTCATTGCCGGCGGCAATATCTTCAAAAACGAAACCCAGATATACGAGACCTGGGTACAAGGACAGCGCTTTGAAATACAGGCAGAACCCCACATTGACCTTCGCGGCACCTATCGGCTTGCCGTAGACACGCTGGAGTATACCTTAACCGTCAAAGGCAAGGTCGAAGCACCTGAAGCCCAGCTGATGCGCTCCGACAGCAGTGTGCTCAAAGCGTCCTTCTCGTACGGAAACGGGTTGGTAACCCTCAGCTTCCAGCCCGATACTACTCGAAAAGCCTTCTTTGCCCTCACCGGCGAGGTGCGAGCCGGGCGCTGGTCCGGAAGCGGCACTACACCCGAAGGCATGTGGATTAACTGGCGCGCCGAGCGCACAGGAGAGGCGCCGGCCGACAAGGAGCGCCCGGAAAAAATACCTGCTCGGCCCGAAGTGGGTGAGGTCATTTACCCCTTTGCTGCCTTTGGCCGAAAAGAACAGCCTCAGCCGCAGACCTACCTGATTCGGAACGCTACCGTTTGGACCAACGAACGCGAAGGCATCCTGTCCAATACCGATGTGCTCATCTCCGGCGGCAAGATTCGCCGCATAGGGCGCAATTTGCCCGTTCAGGACGATGTCGTCGTTATCGACGGCACGGGCAAACATCTTACCGCAGGTATCATAGACGAGCACTCCCACATTGCCATCTCGCGCGGTGTGAACGAGGGCACTCAGGAATCGTCGGCCGAGGTGCGTATCGGCGACGTGGTGGATAGCGAAGACGTGGAAATCTATCGCCAACTCGCCGGTGGCGTCACCGCCTCCCATCTCTTACACGGTTCTGCCAACCCTATCGGCGGCCAGACCCAGCTTATTAAACTGCGCTGGGGGCTGCCTCCTGAGGAGCTGAAATTTGCCGGCTGGCCCGGCCAAATCAAGTTTGCCTTGGGCGAAAACGTCAAGCAAAGCAACTGGAGCGAGGCCCAGCGCACCCGCTATCCGCAAACCCGCATGGGCGTTGAGCAGGTGTACCTCGACTACTTCACCCGCGCGCAAGAATACGCCCGCCTGAAGCGCTCGGGCAAACCGTATCGGCAAGACCTGGAGATGGAGGCGCTGGTGGAAATCCTTGAAGGTAAGCGCTTCATCACGTGTCATTCCTACGTGCAAAGCGAAATTCTCATGCTCATGCGCTTGGCCGAGCGCTTTGGCTTCCGGATTAACACGTTCACCCACATCTTGGAGGGCTACAAAGTCGCCAAGGAAATGCGCGAGCACGGCGTGGGAGCCAGCTCCTTTAGCGATTGGTGGGCCTATAAGTTCGAGGTCTACCAAGCCATCCCATACAACCCGGCTATTTTGCACCGCCAGGGCGTCCGAGTGGCCATCAACTCGGACGACGCCGAGATGGCGCGCCGGCTCAACCAAGAAGCGGCTAAAGCCATCCTCTACGGAGGCATTGGCGAGGAAGATGCCTGGAAAATGGTTACCCTAAACCCTGCTCAACTGTTGCGCGTAGACGACCGCGTGGGCAGTATTAAGATAGGAAAAGACGCCGATCTGGTGCTGTGGAGTGGGCATCCGCTCTCCGTCTATGCTCGAGCCGAGAAAACCTGGGTAGATGGGGTAAAATACTTCGATATCGAAGAAGACCGACAATTGCGCGAATGGATGCGACGCGAGCGCGCCCGCATTTTGGCCAAGATACGCGCGGAGAAAAAGGCCTCCGGCGAAGGCGGTGCCAATCGCCCCGGTAACTTCCGCCCTCGCGAGCGCCATCACTACCACTGCGACACTTTAGAGGACGAAGGTTGAGCCGCTTGCGGGCGATCAAAGCTAAAAAGGCACTCCCTATGAAGGAGTGCCCAAAAGCGCCATACGCTTTTTTCAAGAACCTTCTTCAGGCAGCAAGGTGGTTGTTTCTTATTGCCCCACGATGTCGGGCCTCATAGGCGCCAACAGTCCCAGCAACTCGTCTTTTTCCTTTTTAGGCACGTTGAACTTGTCCAGGGCGGCTACCAAGTCGGCGACCAGTGCGTTGAACTCGGCGTCGGTGATCTTCATGCCTTTGTGGGCAGTTTTCATGTCCAGCCCTTTGTACTTGCAGGGGCCGCCTGCTGCCTCGCAGATTTGGTCGATCAGGTTGTTGCGCAGCAGCTGGGCCCGGTGCGGGTTGGCGACCGTAGCGGCAAAGCGCGCATTGATGGCATTATTAGCCACCACATTGGAAATAAACTGGTCCACTACTGCCGAGATGGCCGAAATACCGCCTAAACGCTCGTAGAGGTTGGCCGGTGGCTCGGGCTCCGGAGACGACTTTTTGCAGGCCACAAGGACCGCTGCGGCGAATAGAAAGGCGAGGAGGAAACGCATAGAACTTTTCATAGTGAAAAATGAGTGTGTTTAGGTTTTGAAATACGGTCAAATCAATCACTTCAAGAGACGAAAGGCGCCGTTGCCTTTGGAGGGGCGGATAACAAAAGAGCCAATAGTGCAGCGCTGAACAATCCCATGACCAGCGAGGCTTGGGGCAGGTAGGCCAGGAACTCATGAGGCACCGGGCATTGTGGTCCGGATGCTTCGACAAATTCGCGTTTGTGCACCGGTGAACCGGTATGAAGAGCCAGTTTTACCATGAGCCACTGCTCCGTGGCGATGGCAGTGTGGCTAACGGCCAGCAATCCGGAGTTGGGATTGTATGCGGTGGCCGTCACGCCCGGCCATTGACCGACCGCTTCGGCCAGGCAGAAGCCTGCTTCCACATTCGGTACGCTCACTTCAAAGGCCGTATACGAAACCGGCTCTAAATCGTCGGTAGGGGAATAGGGTTTGCGAAGCCAAGCCCAGCCCAAAAGACCACATAAGGACACACCGGCAAGAAAAATTTTTAAAACTCGCATAGGAGACGTCGTTTTCGGATAAATCGCCTTCATATACGAGCGGCTTCGTTCGGACGGATTTCGCGGCGTATTGTTTTTTTACCACAAGATTGCTTGCCCTCGGCAACACGATGGCATCCTGCGTCATCGGTCTTCAGTGGTAGTGCCGTGGAGATGGTAGTGTTGCTCCAGGTGTAGGAGCATGTCTTTTGTCATGGCGTCCAGGTCGTATTGCGGTCGCCATCCCCAATCGCGACGGGCCAAGGAGTCATCGATAGAGCTGGGCCAGGAGTCGGCGATGGCTTGCCGATAATCCGGCCGGTAGGTAATACTGAAGTCGGGGAGGTATTGGCGTATGCTATGGGCTATTTCGGCGGGGGTGAAGGTCATTCCCGCCAGGTTGTAGCCGATGCGCACCGATAGGCGGTTGGCCGGCGCTTCCATGAGCTCGAGCGTTGCGCGTATGGCGTCGGGCATGTAAAGCATGGGCAAAGCCGTATCGGCGCGCAGGAAGCAAGTATAGGGGCGTTTTTGGACGGCATAGTGGTAGATTTCCACGGCGTAGTCGGTGGTGCCGCCCCCGGGCATACTTTGGTAGCCGATGATGCCCGGATAGCGAAGCGAGCGCACGTCGAGGCCGTATTTTCGGTAGTAATAGTTTGCCCAGTTTTCGCCGGCTACTTTGCTGATGCCGTAGACGGTTTCAGGGATGAGCACCTCGTACTGGGGGGTGTTCACCGGCCTGGCCTCTCGCCCGAAGACGGCTATAGAGGAGGGAAAGTATACTTTGGCGACGTGGCGTTGGCGGGCGATCTCCAGGACGTTGAGCAGAGAGGTCATGTTCACGTTCCATGCGCGCAGGGGGTCTTGTTCGCCGCTGGCGCTGAGAATGGCGGCCAGGTGATATATCTGGGTAATGCTTTGCCGGTGCACCAATTGGTCGAGGGCCTCGCCTTGGCAGGCATCTAAAATTTCAAACGGCCCGCTCTCTTGAAGCGGCGGGCGAATGTCGGTAGCCAGTACGCGATAGGTGCCGTACACCTCTCGCAGGGCAGCGGTGAGCACGGAGCCGATTTGTCCGTTGGCGCCGATGACAAGGATATTGTCTTGTTTCATGCGTTTACCGTCGGGCGGTTGGTTTAAAGGCGAAAAGTAGAGCGAGCGCGCCAAAGCGGCGTAACATTGCCTCGGCAAATTGCCCTCGTGTGCTGTGTTTTTCCCTTTAGCAAGGTGAGGGCGGCCAACTCATCTTACACGCACTTCAGACCATGCAGAAGAGAGTCACTTTGTTTTGTTGCCTTCTTTTCGGCGGGAGACTGTTGATCGGCCAGCCGTTGTTGGCGCCACAAGAAGCAGTGGACATAGCGCTTACGCAAAACTTTGCGGTTCGCATAGCGCAGGCAGAGGTGGATTTGGCACATCAGAACAATACCGCCGCCAATGCCGGTTTGCTGCCGGTGGTCAACTTGGCGCTCAACGAAACCTTTACGCTCAGCGCCTTTCAACAGCGCTTGGCGAATGGAAACGAATTCAACGAGTTGGGCGCTCCCTTCAATAATCTCAACGGTTCGGTGCAGGTCGGCTGGGTAGTGTACGAGGGCGGGCGCGCGCGGTTTGCGAAAGAGCGCTTGGAGGCATTGGAGGAGCAAGCGCGCTTGAGATGGCAAGCGGCGCTGCAGCAAACGATTGCTCAGGTGCTTTCAGCCTATTACGAGGTCGCCTACAGCCGCCTGCAGGAGCGCGCCATAGAGGAGCTGCTCTTGCTCAACGAGGAACGCCTGCGCATCGCCGAGGCGCGCGTGGCCGCAGGGTGGGCCGCTCAGCCGGAGGTGCTGCAAGCGCGCGTCGATTTGAACCAGCTGCGCGCTAACTTGATCCAGCAGCAAGCCGCTACCCTTGCGGCGAAGAGCGCCCTCAATCAACTGCTCGCCCGCGCTCCCCAGACACCTTTCGAGGTGCAGACCCCAATAGAGGTCTCTTACGAGCCCGACCGCGAGCGCTTGCTGGAGCGCGCCTGGCGCGAGAACCCGCGAATACAGGCTTTACAGTGGAATGCAGAAGCAGCCGCCCGAGCCGTGCAAGAGGCTAACGCACTGAGAGGACCGCGCATCACGGCTAACGGCCAGTTCATAGCGCTGCGCACCGACAACGGCGCCGGCTTTATCCGAAACAACAACCAAGCCGGCTTCGGCATAGGAGCCTCCGTATCCTTGCCCCTTTACAACGGCGGCAATCTGAAGCGACAAGTGGCCGTAGCACGCATTACTGCCGAGCAGGCCGCCCTAAGCCTTGACGCGCAGCGCCTCGACCTACAGGCGGCTATTGAAAGCCAATTTGCCCTCTTTCAGGCCCAAAAGCAGATATTGACCCTCGAAAACCAAAACGTACAGGTCGCCCGCGAAAGCTTGCTCATCAGCACGGAGCGCTTCCGCCAGGGTCAAGTCAGCGCCCTGGAAGTGCAAGCGGCTCAAAGCACCTTGCAACAAGCGCTCCTGCGCCAAAACCTCGCCTTGTACAACCTCAAGAGAAGCGAAATTCAACTCCGCCTGCTGGCGGCCGACCTATGAATGTGCCTCGTTGCCGAAAAAGCCCGGCAGTCAGCGTTAAACCGCCGGCCTTTTCTCGCGTCATACCTTACAAAGTTCGGGTAGCCCGTGCCGAATAGAGATACTACCCCTTCCGACGAGCACATACTCCGCCTGTTACAATCAGAACGCACCTATGAGCAGGGCTTCCGCCTGCTGGTGCGCGCTTACGGTAAACCGCTCTATTGGCACATTCGGCGGCTCGTTTTGGTACACGAAGATGCCGACGATGTTTTGCAAAATACTTTTATCAAAATTTACCGAGGTATCGAACGCTTTGAAGGAAAGTCGAAGCTTTTTACCTGGCTATACCGAATTGCTACAAACGAGGCGCTCTCCTTCTTGGAAAGTCGCCGACGCCAGCAGGCCACATCTCTGGACGACGGTGAAGACTCTCTCGTGCGGCGCATGCAGGCCGACCCGTGGTTCGACGCCGATGGATTGCAGCGCCGGCTCTACGAGGCCGTGGCTCGATTGCCCGAAAAACAACGCGCCGTGTTCAACTTGCGCTACTTTGAAGAAATGAGCTACGAGGAAATGGCGCGTATCTTAAATACCTCGGTGGGTGCCCTAAAGGCTTCTTTTCACCATGCCGTCAAGAAAGTGGAAACTTATATTCGAGAGCAAAGCGGCTAAACTGCAGGCTATGAGTACAGAAAAAGACGATCCTCTGCGCGACGAATTGGCCCAACAGGGCTCCTTCTTGCCCACCGATGCCTCTTTTAGAAGGCTACGGGTTCCGGAGGACTATTTTGCCGACCTTGAAGAGCGCATCCTGCAGCGCTTATCGGCGGAAGGAGTACGCCGACCTTCCTCGACGGCGAGCCGTTTCCGCCTAAGGGCGATAGGCCGATGGGCGGCGGCTGCTGCTGCGGTATCGGTTTTGGGTTTTTGGTTGGCCCACCAACAGCGGGTAAGTGCCGACCAAAAAGCCGCTTCGGCAATGGAGCTGAATACAGACGACATCGCAACCTATCTGTTGACGAGGCCCGAGATGGTTGACCCACAGGAGCTGAGTGCCGTTTTACCGGTAAATTCGTGGATGTTTACACCATTCGACTCTACCGACGGTGCGCTATCGTGGGAGCTGTTCTTGCGCGACTTATCGACAGAGGAACTGGACAAGCTGAACCTATGAATTTAAGCAATATGAAGCCTGTTGTAGGAAGCCTCATCTTGTTGGTCTTTGCTTTATCCCTCCGAGCACAACCTAATTTGGCGCGTAGCGAGGAACAGTTGCGCGCTTTTCGCATAGCCGTGTTTACAGAGGTATTGCGCTTGACGCCTGAAGAAGCGCAAAATTTTTGGCCCATTTACAACGAATATCTGGAGAATCGGGAGAAAGTCTTGGAGGCGTTGCGCCCCAGGAAGCAGATAGAGGCCATGAGCGACGGCGAGGTAGAAGAGGCCATCAAGCAACACTTTGAAATGCGCCAGCGCGAGCTGGATTTAGAGAAGGAGCTTTTCCAAAAGTTGCGCCGGGTACTCCCCCCGCGCAAGATTTTGCGCATGCCGTCGGCGGAGCGGGCTTTTCGCGAGCGTCTGGTAGAGCGGCTGCAGGAAGCGCGCGAGCGGCGGCAAGAGCGCTGGCAGCGCCGCAATTGAGGAGGCGCCGGCTCTGTTCTGCGTAAAAAAGGGCGAGCACCTAAAGGCGAGACGGCCGGCGTCTCAAAGGTACTCGCCCTTCTTCACAGGGCCTCGAGCGGGCCGAGAGGGCTTAGGCAATTAAGGCTTAGTTGTGTTGACGGGCTTACCCAGGCCAGCTTGGCGCCAGACGGCTTTTTTGTTGGGCCTGGCGGGGCTGGTTTTTTCCGCCAAGGCCACTGCATTGACGGCATTGATGACGCCGCCGCTGCTGCACAGGTCGCTGAACTTGACTTTTTGCGTGCTACCGGGCCTATATACTTCACCCTCCTGCTTTTCTACGGACTGGAGGAGGATGTCGCGCACTTGCCGGGCCGATAGCTCCGGGAAGTAGGAACGAATAATGGCGGCCACGCCGGCAGCCGAAGGCGAAGCCATAGAGGTACCGCTAAAGGTGGCATAGCCGTTATCGGGCACGGTAGATTTAATCTGATAACCCGGCGCGAACAGGTGCACATTTCGCTTGCCGTAATTAGAGAAGCTGGCCACTCGGCGCTCGCCGCCTGCCCAGGAAAGGGCGCCTACTTCGAGCCAATTGGGAGCTACTTTCTCTTTTTTGAAAAGTCCCTTTCGCACGGGCACGACGTAGTTGGGATTGGGAAAATTCGGGCGCGTGTCGTTATTTTCCGCGTCGTTGCCGGCGGCGTGTACCAGCAATACGTCGCGCTCGGCAGCATATTGGACGGCCTCATCTACGTATTTTTTGTCCGGGCTGTATCCTTTTCCGAAGGACATGTTGATGATGCTGGCGCCGTTGTCTACCGCATAGCGGATGGCGTTGGCCACGTCCTTGTCGCGCTCATCGCCGTCGGGCACGCATCGCACGGTCATAATGCGCACGTTGTCGGCTATTCCGTTGATGCCGATACCGTTGTTGCGAATGGCGGCAATGATACCGGCCACGTGCGTGCCGTGGGCGGCATCCGGACCCTTGTAGTCGTTGTTGCCGTAGAAGCGGTTCCTCAGGTCATTAGGGTCGTCGCCCACCAAATGCCGAGGGTTGTAATTGGGATTTAAGTTGTAGCGCAGTTGGTCGCCGGCAGCCTCTTCCTTTTGTTGGGCGATGTTGTCGGGCGTGAGTCCACGCGGCAAGACGCGCTTAGCCAGCGCAATGGCTTCTTCCAGGTCTTTATCGCCGCCGGCGTCGAGGGCGCCTAGGTCCTCTTCGGTAAAAGACTTTTTGCCTAAGGCCTTGGAGATGAGATCAAATGCCTTCTCCACCCGGGCGAATTGAGCGGCGACCTGTTCCTTCATCGCCTCGGCTTTTTGGCGCGCCTCTTCGTAATCTTTCTTTATTTTCAGGTAGTACTCGTACTCTTTTTTGGCTTCGCCATAGAGGTTTTGGGGGTTAGTGCCCTCAAACTTCTTACTCAGGCGTACGTACTCGCGCGTGATCTCCAGCGTCTCATGGTGGACGTTTTGACCGTCGGGGCCGCCCAGAAAGTTCCATCCGTGGATGTCGTCCACGTACCCGTTGCCGTCGTCGTCAATGCCGTTACCCGGTATTTCACCCGGGTTGACCCAGATGATGTCTTTCAGGTCTTCGTGAAGAACGTCTACTCCCGAGTCGAGCACGGCCACGATAATGGGGCGACCGGTTCGGCCTTTAGCCTTTAAGAGGGCCAGGGCTTTGTCGGAGCTGGTGCCCTGTACGTTGTCGGTGGCTTTGTCTAAGGTGAACCAGTTGTCCGGGGCCTTTGACTGTGCAGAAAGGAAAAGGGCCGGTAAGCAGAGCAAAGCCGGCAAGAGCATGCGCTTGATGTTCATCATTTTTTGCAATAAATTTTGGTTTAAAGATCGAAACCGCTTTCACAAAAAGGAGCCGGCGGCTAATTAAACGGCAAAAGTGATGTTTTTTTCGGCGCCTTGTGGGGCGTTTAGACTAAAGGAGAGCAACAGTCGGCCAAAGGCTGTACCGAGCGGCTTTTTCCGGCGAAGAGGCGAATTTTAAACAAACGAGGAGGGAAACTGCTTTTAAGTGGGTACATAAAAACTTTATCTGCGTTTTACCGGCCGTTGTTGTACCCTTGCGGATAGAAAAGCGGAATAGTGTGCACTATGCGCTCAAGCCTCTCCTACGTCTCGCCTCAAGAGGCGCTATCGGTTATCCACTCGGGTCAGCGCGTGTATGTTCACGGCGGGGCCTGTACTCCTACGACGCTGTTGCGGCACTTGGCCGAGCGTCGCCAAGAGCTTCGGGCGGTGGAGTTAGTTTTCATCAGTCTGTACGGCGAGGTAGCAGTTGCTCGACCGGAGTGCGCAGAGGCCTTCCACCTGAACGCCATGTTTGTTTCTGCGCCGGTTCGCCAGGCGGTCAACGAAGGACATGGGGACTACATTCCGGTGTTTTTGAGTGAGATTCCGGAGTTGTTTAAGCAGGGTATTTTATCCATCGATGTAGCCGTTGTGCAAGTGTCGCCACCCGATCGACACGGGTATTGCTCGCTAGGCCCTTCGGTTGATGTAGCGCGCACGGCGGTCAACACGGCGCGTTGTGTGATTGCTCAGGTAAACCCTCAGGTGCCGCGCACCCATGGAGATAGCCTCATTCACGCCTCGCGCATTCACCGAGCAGTGTGGTCGGAGGAGCCTCTGCACGAGGCCTACTTTGGTGCGCGCGTGGGGGAAGAGGAACGCCAAATCGGCAGACATATCGCCGCTCTTGTCGAGGATCGCAGTACGTTGCAAGTGGGCATCGGGGCCATACCCGACGCCGTGCTGAGCTGTCTGACCCATCACAAAGATCTCGGCGTACATACAGAGATGTTCTCAGACGGCCTTATCCCTTTGCTTGAAGGCGGAGTCATCACCAACAAGCACAAGATCATTCATCCCAACAAGACCGTTGCCGGCTTTGCCGTAGGGTCGCGCGCCCTATACGATTACGTGGACGACAATCCGGCATTTGCCTTTTTGGATATCGATTACGTCAACGAGCCGCACGTCATCCGGCGAAATCCGCGCGTGGTAGCGATCAACGCTGCCATTGAGATAGACCTAACGGGTCAGGTGTGCGCGGACTCCATCGGCACGTACCAGTACTCTGGGGTAGGTGGTCAGATGGATTTCATGCGCGGTGCTGCCCTGAGTGAAGGAGGAAAGCCCATCATCGCGCTGACATCTCGCACGGCTAAAGGCATTCCGCGCATTGTCCCTTTCCTGAAGCCCGGTGCAGGTGTAGTTACTACCCGGGCGCACGTGCACTACGTGGTGACGGAATACGGAGTGGCTTATTTGTTCGGCAAAAACCTGCGTCAGCGGGCTCGCGCGCTCATCGAGATTGCGCATCCCGACGACCGGGAGATGCTGGAAAGGGTGAGTTTTGAACGCTTTCGGCGCTTGTAATTTTGTAGGTTTTAAGGAGCGTTTATGACGGTAAAGGGTACTCTTTTTGCAAATAAGACGGTTGTCGTAACGGGCAGCGGCAGCGGTATCGGCCGGGCGACGGCCAGAGCATTTGGCGAAGCCGGCGCCTCGGTCATGCTCAACGGCCGCAATGAGGAGAAGTTGCGCCGCACCTGTGAAGAGCTGCGGGCGATGGGCCTGGCGGTGGACTACTGCATAGCCGACGTACAGCATTACGAGGAGTGCCGGGCTTTAGTGGAGCGGACGGTTGAGCGCTTCGGTCAAATAGATGTGGTAATAGCGAACGCCAGCTCCAGTCAGCGCGCGGAGTTCATGCGCACCGACCCGGCTGTTTTTCGCCACGTGCTGGACTCCAACCTGCTTTCTGCCGCGTACACGGCCCATGCGGCTTTGCCGGCTCTGGCGCAGACGCGCGGCAGTCTGTTGTTGATAGGCTCTTTGGCGGGTTTGCTCGGTTTGCCCACCGGCTCGGCGTATTCGGCGGGCAAGATGGCCCTGACAGCACTGGCTCAAAGCTTGCGCATAGAGGTAGAGGCGTTGGGCGTTCACGTGGGTATTGCCTACGTAGGCTTTACACGAAACGACCCGGAGAAGCGCGTTTTTGATGCAGAGGGTCGGCTGGTGCCGGTAGCACCTCGAAAGAGCTGGATGCAGCAAACGCAAGAGCAAGTGGCGCACTCCTTGGTTCGCATGGCTCATCGCCGAAAGCCGCGCTTGGTGCTGTCGCCTCTGGGCAAGCTGTTGTGGACGCTCAATGCATTGAGCCCAACTCTGGCGGAGCGCGGTGTGCGTTGGTCGTATCGGCGCTTCCCGCGTTTCTATCAGGACGCGTAATCGTAAGGCCATAGGCGAAAGGCCTCTCCTGCGGCAAAGTGCTCTCTTCCGCGCGGCAGTTCTAAGAAGGCCTGGGTGCCGTGCAAATTGGCCAGGTCTCCACTACCGTGCCCGGGCTGCGGATGCGCCAGCAGCGTCCCGCGGCGATTTTCTATCGAGACGGGCACGAACCACGTCAGGTCGGGTTTGAACACCAGCGGTTCGGCCAACACGGCCCACCCTTCAGGAGCAGGTTCGGCCCCGGAAGCGCGGCGCAGCCACGGCAAGATGTAGCGCACTGCGCACATAAAAGCAGACACCGGATTGCCCGGCAGCGCGAATACGGCGCCGCCCGCCCGCGTTCGGGCGAAGAGAAAGGGTTTCCCAGGGCGCTGCGCTACCTTGTGGAAGAGCACCTCTGCTGCGGCTGCGCGCAGCACGTCGGGTACGGCATCGCGCTTTCCGGCCGACACACCGCCGGTGATGACCGTCAGCGGATACTCCTCCAAGAGCGGCGGCAGAACGGTCTGCAAAATCTCCAGGTCATCCGGGCTGTGCAGCAGTACGGCACCCGCTGCCCAGGGTGTTATTAGGGCCCGAAGGGCTTGCGGATTGGATAGGCGAATCTGCCAGGGCAAAGGCTGTTTTTCCACGTCCACCAGCTCGTCGCCGGTAGCCAGAAGAGCCACCCTGGGGCGACGGGTCACGCGAACGCGTCCTTTGCCCACGGTAGCCAAAAGGGCTACTTGCGCCGCGCCCAGCAAAGTGCCTTCCGACAGCAACACCTCTCCTGCCCGCCGGTCTTTACCCTGAGGGTGAACGTTTTGCCCCGGGCGAACCTCTTTGGCCGTCACGGTAGCCTGCCCGTCGGAGATCTGCACTTGCTCGTAGGGGATTACCGTATCGGTGCCCGGTGGCAGCACGCCTCCGGTGGCCACTTCCCAGCAGGCATCGGGTCGCGTTGACGGCTGCGGTGGCGCGCCGGCCGGAATCTGGCCCAGGACGGAGAACAGGCGCCGCCCTTCCTGCCAAGCGGTGTAGGCGATGGCAATACCGTCCATAGATACTCGGGCAAAAGGCGGAAAATCGCGGTCTGCCTGCACGGCTTCGCGCAGGATGCGGCCGGTAGCCTGCTCTAAAGATACCTCTTCGGCGTCCCACAGGGGCGTCTGCGCGATGAGTAATGCGTCGGCTTGGGAGACGTCGAGCACGGTGCTGAAGGGGGTTGTGCTTATTTTTGGGCGAAAAATATGGAATCTTCGGCGCGTGCGCAGTTGCCTTCTTTGAAGGGCTTAGTTCTGGCCGGCGGTCGCTCTACCCGCATGGGGCAAGACAAAGGCCTTCTCCAATGGCACGGTCAGCCGCAGAGGTTGTACTTGCTATCGCTTTTGCAACAGGTCGGCGTGCCGGCCTACATCTCTTGTCGCCCCGACCAGGTAGAGGAGTTGCCGGGGCTTCCCCTCGTTGTGGACCGCCTGTCAGATGCCGGACCGTTAGGCGCACTGTACTCGGCTTTTTGTGAGGATCCGCAAGCGGCCTGGTTGGTCGTCGCCTGCGACATGCCGCTCATCGACGAGGCTGCCGTGCGCCATTTGATGGCGCGGCGCTATCCTGAGCGAGGAGGGACGGCCTACCGGGCGCCGGCGTTTGATGACGGATCCCCCGATCCGCTGTTCGCCATTTGGGAACCTGCGGCCTTCGAGGTCATCTGTCGGCGGCTGCAGGCCGGGCAGCGTTGTGCGCGCAAGGCCCTGATGGCCGCAAATGCCTACGTCGTAGAATGCCCGCGCCCTCACATACTGGCCAACGCCAACACGCCTCAAGAGGCGGCAGAGTTGACCCGCCGTTTTGGGCAAGGCTGAAAACCTCGGCCCGTTTACTTTTGTCTGACGATGTCTCAGGCCATGAAAATGCCCGTTATACACACCGATGAACTGCGGCGTCGCCTATACGCTACAGATGCCTCTATCTTCAGGGAAATACCGGCCGGGGTAGCCTATCCACGCGATGCTGAGGAGGTTCAAGCGCTGGTGCACTACGCCCGTCGGAGCGGTTTGCCGCTCATTCCTCGTTCGGCAGGTACCTCGCTGGCCGGTCAATGCGTCGGCTCCGGCATTGTGGTGGACGTTTCGCGCTACCTAACGAAAATCATAGAAATTCGCCCGGAGGAGCGCCGGGTGCGCGTACAGCCGGGAGTCATCCGCGACGAGCTCAATCTGGCGCTAAAGCCCTACGGTCTGTTCTTCGCGCCCAACACCTCCACGGCTAATCGCTGCATGATAGGCGGCATGGTGGGCAATAATTCCTGCGGCACGACCTCCCTGGTTTACGGCAGCACGCGCGACCACCTGTTGGCCGTGCGCGCCGTACTTAGCGACGGCTCCGAGGCTCACTTCCACGCCGTGTCGCCTCCGCAGTTCGAGCAGAAGTGCGGCTTGTCCAACCGGGAGGGTCGGCTGTATCGGCATATTCGAGACATGCTGTCCCGTCCCGAGGTGCAGGCCGAAATTCAGACCCAGTATCCGCGCCCGGACATTCATCGCCGCAATACCGGCTATGCCCTCGACCTATTGTTGCGCACCAACGTATTCACTCCGGGCGGGCCCGACTTTAACTTCTGCCTCTTGCTGGCCGGCTCAGAGGGTACTTTGGCCTTTAGCACGGAGCTGACGCTTCAGGTAGTGCCCCTGCCGGAGCCGTGTGACGTGGTGCTGTGCGCTCATTTTGCCGACATGCAAGAGTGCTTGCACGCCGTTGTCACGGCCGTACAACACCGCCCTACGGCCTGCGAGCTGATGGACCACCTCATCCTGGGCTGCGCGCGGGCCAATCGCGAACAGGCGCGAAACAGCTTCTTCATCGAGGGAGAACCGGCCGCCGTGCTCATGATCGAATTCAGGGGGCAGACCCCGGAAGAGGCCCGCCGCAAGGCCGAGGCGCTCATCGCGCATTTTCGCGAGCAAGGAGCCGGCTATGCCTTCCCCATCGTCGCCGCCCCGCACTCCAAACGCGTATGGGAGCTGCGCAACGCCGGCCTGGGCGTGCTCTCTAACATGCCCGGAGCGGCCAAAGGCATCCCCTGCATCGAAGATACCGCCGTAGCGGTAACCGATTTGCCGGCATACATCGCAGACTTTGAGAGCCTTATGGCTCGTTTTGGCCAAAAGTCGGTCTATTACGCCCATGCCGGAGACGGCGAGCTACACCTGCGCCCTATTTTAAACCTGAAAAAGGAAGAAGACCGTCGGCGCCTGCGCGAAATCGGCGAGGCTATGGCCCATCTGGTTAAAAAATACCGCGGCTCGCTCAGCGGCGAGCACGGCGACGGACGGGTGCGCGCAGAGTTTATCCCTATCGTTTTGGGCCACAAAAACTACGAACTGCTGCGCGAGCTGAAGCGGACGTGGGACCCTGAGGGCATCTTCAATCCGGGCAAAATCGTAGATGCGCCGCCGATGAACACCTCCCTGCGCTACGAGGCCGGCCAACAAGACCGTCTCTTCGACACCGTGCTGGATTTTCCCGACGGCATCCTACGGGCGGCAGAAAAATGCAACGGTTCGGGCGACTGCCGCCGACTCGACTTTTCAGGCGGCACGATGTGCCCCAGCTACCGCGCTACCCGCGACGAAAAAGACAGCACGCGCGCCCGCGCCAATGCCCTGCGCGAATTTCTCACCCGCAGCGAGCGCTCCAATCCCTTTAGCCACGAGGAGCTCTACGAGGTCATGGATTTGTGTCTGTCCTGCAAGGCATGTGCCTCCGAGTGTCCGTCTAATGTGGACATGGCGGCCATGAAAGCGGAGTTTCTGCACCAGTACTACAAGACGCACGGCACGCCTTGGCGCGCGCGCCTTTTTGCCCACATCGCCACTTTGTATCGCTTAAGCGCGGCCTTTCCGGCCGTTGCCAACTTCTTCTTGAAAAGTCTTCTTCTTTCCCGCCCGCTGAAGCGGCTTTTGGGCATCGCTCCTCAGCGCAGCCTGCCGGCGTTGTACGGCACCACTTTGCGCCGTTGGTGGCGCCAACACCGGGCCGCTCTGCAGCCGAGACGGCCGCAAAAAGGCCGCCTCTACCTGTTCTTTGACGAGTTTACCGACTATCAAGATGTAGAGGTGGGCATAGCTACCCTTCGCCTGCTGACCGCACTGGGCTATCGGGTAGAGGCGGTGGCGCATCCCGAAAGCGGCAGGGCGGCCATCTCCAAAGGACTGCTCCTATACGCTCGCCAACTCGCCGTGCAGCAGGTGAACCTCTTCAGCCCGCTGTTGAGCGAAGACGTGCCTCTGGTGGGTATAGAGCCGTCGGCTCTCCTCTCTTTTCGCGACGAGTACCCGCGTTTGGTGCCGCCGGATTTGCGCCCGGCCGCCCAGCAGGTAGCGAGTCGGGCGCTGCTGTTGGAAGAGTTCCTTTACCGAGAGGCGCAAAAAGGCCGGATAAGTCCGGAGGACTTCGGCGACGAGGCCCGGCAGGTGTGGCTACACGGCCATTGCCACCAAAAGGCCCTGGCAGATATAGAGCAAGCAGCCTGGGTGTTAGGCTTGCCTAAGCACCACAGCGTGTCGCTCATCTCGGCCGGCTGCTGCGGCATGGCCGGCTCTTTTGGCTACGAAGCGGAGCACTACGATGTCAGTATGCGCATCGGCGAGCTGGTGCTCCTGCCGGCAGTACGCGCCCTACCACCGGAAGCCGTCATCGCCGCCGCCGGAACCAGTTGCCGACACCAAATTTTGGACGGCACAGGCCGCAAAGCCCTCCACCCTGCGCAAGTGCTTTGGGCGGCAATAAAGCCACACTAACCGCCTTTATCCACAATAGGAGAAAGCCTTTAATGGAACGGAACAGGCCCCTCGGGTGCTCGGTAAAAAAATAGTTGGGCTATCCGAAGGCTCATTATCAACTCTTTGTAAAAAAGTTTGCACAAATTTTCAAGGCGGCTTGCGGGTAAAAGTTGGTCGTTCTACCTTTGCAGCCGCTTTTAAAAAGGCTCTCCTTAGAGGGAGGTGCCGTTCACTTTTCAACGACACACGACAAGCATGAATACGCTGAGTTATCGGACGAAATCCGTCAGCAAAGAAGAAGCCGAGCACAAGTGGTATGTGGTAGACGCCGAAAACCAGGTAGTAGGCCGTCTGTGCAGCCGCATTGCCGCCATCCTTCGCGGAAAAAACAAGCCCTCCTATACCCCGCACACGGACACCGGCGATTACGTCATCGTGATCAACGCCGAAAAGGTGCGCTTTACGGGTAAGAAATGGGAGCAAAAGCAGTACAAAGATTTCTCGCATTGGCCGGGCGGTCAGAAGTTGACTCCGGCGGAGGTGATGTGGGAAAAAGACCCTCGCCGCATCATTGAGCGCGCCGTGCGCGGCATGTTGCCCAAAAACCGGCTCGGACGGCAGGTGTTCAAGCGCCTGTTCGTGTACACCGGACCGGAACACAAGCACGGAGCACAAAAGCCGGAGAAACTCCTCCCGTAAACACTTTCCTTCCTAACCGTTCTACCAACCTTTAGTCGCGTATCTTTATGGAAATGATAAATGCCGTTGGGCGCCGTAAAACTGCCGTAGCCCGCGTTTACCTGATGAAAGGAGAGGGCAATATCACGGTAAACGGCAGAGATTACCGCGAGTACTTTCCTCAAATACACATCCAGCACAATGTCTTGGACCCCTTTACCGTCGTAGGCATCGAGCCGACTTTCGATATTAAAGTGAATGTGCGCGGCGGCGGCTTCAAAGGACAGGCGGAGGCTGTTCGCATGGGCATTAGCCGGGCACTGGTGAAGTTGAACGAAGAATACAAAAAGCCGCTAAAGGATAAAAAATTCCTCACGCGTGACAGCCGTATGGTCGAGCGCAAAAAGTACGGCCGCCCCAAAGCGCGCAAACGCTTCCAGTTCTCCAAACGCTAACGCTCCAACACCGACATCCGCATGCAGAAGCCTACCTATAAAGAATTGCTCGAAGCGGGTTGCCACTTCGGCCATCTGCGCAAAAAGTGGAATCCGAAGATGACGCCCTACATCTTCATGGAGCACAAGGGCGTACATATCATCGACCTCAACCGCACGGCTGAGTGCCTCGAGCGCGCCGCGCAGGCGATGAAAATCATGGCCAAAAACGGCAAAAAGATCCTCTTTGTAGCCACGAAGAAACAGGCGCGCGAAATCGTGCAAAAAGCTGCCGAGAGCGTGGGCATGCCCTACGTCACCGAGCGTTGGCTGGGCGGCATGATGACCAACTTCATGACCATACGCAAGTCGGTCAAAAAAATGCAGTCTATCGAACGCATGCTGGCCGACACCACGCTGACCAGCATTACCAAGAAAGAACGCCTCACTTTGGCCCGCGAACACGCTAAAATGAGCAAGCAGCTCAGCGGCATAGCCAACCTTAATCGCCTGCCCTCGGCAGTGTACATCGTAGACATCCACCACGAGCACATCGCTTTGGCAGAAGCACGCAAGCTGGGTATCAAAACCATCGGCATCGTGGACACCAATTCCGACCCCACGTTGGTGGATTTTCCCATACCCAGCAACGACGATGCCTCTAAAGCCATCGCCTTCATTACTAATTACCTTACCGAGGCCATCCGAGAAGGGTTGCAAGAGCGCCAAGCGGTACAAGCCGAAGAAACCGAAGGCGCCGAAGCCTGAGGTTACGCCCACCATCGCGCGCAAAAGCGCCGGTCTATGGCTTCCACCTGCCTAACCTTTTAGCGCTGCGGTTTTGCAACGAACATTACCAGCCATATAAACTCGAGACAATGTCTGACGTAAAAATTTCTACTGCCGACATCCAAAAGCTCCGCGAAATGACGGGTGCGGGCATGATGGATTGCAAAAAGGCCCTCACCGAAGCCGGCGGGGATTTTCAAGAAGCCATAGATATCCTGCGCAAGAAAGGCATTGCTAAGGCGGCCAAGCGCGAGGACCGCGAGGCGCGCGAAGGAGTGGTCATCGCCCTGAGCAGCCCGGACCAGCGGCGCGGTATCATCATTTCTTTGCAGTGCGAAACCGACTTTGTCGCCCGCAACGAAGGTTACATCTCCATCGCTCGGAAAATGGCCCAAATCGCCCTGGACGCTTTTCCCGCTACTTTGGAAGAACTGCTCGAGCTGCCCTATGAGAACGGGGTGAGCATCCGCGAAAAGGTGGGCGAGCAAAACGGCGTCATCGGCGAAAAAATCGAGCTGGGCCGCTATGAGCGCCTGGAAGGCGCATGTGTGGTGACGTACAATCACTCCAACAACAAGCGCTCGGTAGTGTTGGCCCTCAATAAAGGCGGCTTTGAAGAGGCCGGCCGGAACCTGGCCATGCAGGTGGCCGCGCTCAACCCCGTAGCGGTAGGCCGCGCAGATGTGGACCCTAAGATCGTGGAAAAAGAGATTGAAATCGGCAAAGAGCTCGCCCGCAACGAGGGCAAGCCCGAGGCAATGTTGGAGAAAATTGCCATGGGGCGCCTCAATAAGTTTTTTGAAGATAACACCCTACTGGGGCAGAAATACGTGAAGAACCAGGAGCAAACCGTCGAGCAGTACCTCAAAAGTCTGGACAAGGAGCTGACGGTCACGGGTTTCAAGTTAGTGGCGCTGTAAGAGACGACGGCTCCATGATATGGAGAGATAAAAGGTGCCTCTGCGGAGAAAGACCGTAGAGGCACCTTTATCTTTATCCCTGCCGTTTGCGCAGCCGAGAGGCTGTGCAAGGGAAATAAGCGGTGCGGATGAACCGTTGCTCAAAAATGCGCATTTAACTCATCCAAACCGAACGCATCTATGAACGTTTATCGCCTTGTCGGCTTTGCAGGGCTTTTGCTCTTAGTAGGAGGACACACGCTTAGAGGCGGCCTGATTCCCGCAGCGAGCGCCCAAAACGCACGCATCCTCGTCTCCGACCCGCTCCCCTTGCGCAACGACTACGGCTATGAAATTATCGGGCGCATACGCGACCGCATTTTGCTGTTTCGAGACAGGGCCGATGACTTCGAAGTACAAGCCTTTGACAACAACATGCGCGCCTCATGGAGCCGAGTGCTGGAGGACTTGGACAAAAACGGCGTGCAGATTCTATCCGTTATCGGCAGGCAAGATGCCTTCTACGTAGTGTTCAAACAACGCCGCCGCGGCACTGCCTACCTGCGCGTGTACAAGTACGATGCCGGTGCCAGTCTCATAGATAGCGCTACTGTAAAAACTTACGGCGACAGGATGCTTGTTTCCCCAGAGTTAGACCTGTATCAAAGCGAAGACCGCAGTTGCATCATAGTGACCAATATGGCCGAGCGCGGGCGCATGGAGACGACCTGTTTTCGGTTGGACCCTGTAGAGGTGCTATGGGATAAACTATTGTTGCTGGACGACGTCTACCACGATACCAACATCCGAGGCATGGTGGTCAGCAACGATGGGCGCTTTTTCATGGTTACCGAGTGGAATAACCGCCGTAGCCGCTTAGGTAATCACGAGTACCAAGTCCTTTGCGTAAGCCAAGACACGAGCTACATCCTTCGCGTGCCCTTGTCGGATTTTCTCACCGTAGACGCCAAGTTTGTCTTCGACAACCGCCACCGGGCATTGGTCGGCAGTGGTTTTTACGCCGACCGCACCCGCGATCGCGCCAACGGCGCCTTTTTCTTGCGCATACCCTTGGGCGGGGAAGTGACGTTGCGCTACGAAGCCTTCTCCGACCGCTTCATCTCCGTGTTGCGTCGAAAAGATGTCTCGGAGGATACTCGAGGTATTCCCAACACTTTGCCGCGACAACTGGTACTCCGACAAGACGGAGGGGCGTTGCTGGTCGCCGAGCTCTACCACGAAATTCAGCGCGGCTCTTTAGCCGGGCGCGGCATCTGGCGCGACGGTATGCGAATGGTGGTAGATTATTATTACGACGACGTCTTGCTCATCGCTTTTAACCCCGACGGGACGGCTCACTGGATGACGGCCCTGCACAAAAAGCAGTATTCGCAAGACGACGACGCCATTTTCTCCTCCTTCTGCTTGCTGCTCACCCCCGAGCGCCTGCATTTTCTCTTCAACGATGAAATCAAGTATGAGAACACCTGCAGCGAATACATCGTCTCGCCACTGGGAGACTTCGACCGAAACAGCTTGTTGAGCACCTACGGTCAAAATTTGCGTATGCGCTTCCGAGACGCGCTCCAGCTCAATGCCTCTGAATGCATCGCGCCTTCCGAATTTCGCAATAAGCTGCGACTGGTGTTAATTCGATTTTAAAAAACCGCTCCCGCATGACGGACGTAAACACCCTGGGCGAGTTTGGCCTGATCGAACGTTTGACAAAACCCTTTCACCTCAAACACGCCGCTACTCTGAGAGGCGTGGGCGACGATGCGGCCGTCATCGATAACGGCGAGCGCTGTACGCTGGTCAGCACGGACATGCTGGTGGAGGGGATTCACTTCGACTTGGCCTATACCCCGTTAAAACACTTGGGCTACAAAGCCATCGTAGTAAACCTCTCGGACATCTACGCCATGAATGCTCATCCCAAGCAGGTGTTGGTGTCTTTGGCCATCTCCAGCAAGTACACGGTAGAAGCGCTGGAAGAGCTGTACGCCGGCATCAAAGCCGCCTGCGAACACTATGAGGTAGACTTGGTGGGAGGAGATACGACCTCTTCTCCTAAAGGAATGGTCATCAGCGTAACGGCCATAGGGGAGGGGCGAAAGGAGCGCATTGCGTATCGAAGCGGCGCCCGCCCCGGTGATTTGATCTGCATCACAGGCGACCTGGGTGCGGCCTATTTGGGTTTGCAGATCTTGGAGCGAGAAAAGCGCCTGTGGCAAGAAAATCCCAACCTGCAGCCCGACTTAGAGGGCCAGGCTTATCTCATCGGTCGCCAGCTGAAGCCCGAGGCGCGGCGCGACATTGTAGAGGCCTTTGCGAAAAACGACCTGATACCCACGTCGATGATCGACATTTCCGACGGCCTGGCTTCGGAGCTGTTCCACCTGTGTAAGCAAAGCGGAACGGGTGCCCTCATCGAGGAAAGCGGCGTGCCCATACACATCGAAGCACAGCTGGCCGCCATAAAATTCCGCCTCGACCCCATCACCTGCGCGCTTAGCGGAGGGGAAGACTACGAGCTGCTCTTCACCATAGACCCAAAAGACACCGACAAAATCCGTTTTCTGCCGGATATTTACATCGCCGGAGAAATGCTCGAACCCGATGCCGGCATTAAACTCAGCACCAAGGGCGGCAAATTGCACGAACTAAAGGCGCAAGGTTGGAGACATTTCTGAGCGTTGCCCGTCTCCTACTTTCACCTGCCCAAACCCGTTTGCTTGAATATGAACAAAATTTGCTTTTTGGGAGTAATGGGCTTGTTTGTCGGAAGCTCGCCCCTCCCGGCTCAGACCTGCCTGTATCGTTTGGACATGTCTGACGGCTATGGCGACGGCTGGAACGGCGGGGTGCTCAACATAGTGAACGGCGGCGCAATTCAGCAGTTTTTCCTTTCGAGCACCGTAGGCAATGGCTCCGACAGCACCGTGTATTTCCCGGTGAAAGCCGGGTGGCCTTTAACGCTGGTGTGGTCGGCGGGCTTTTTCGACGAGGAGGTCTCTTTCACCCTTTACGACAACGACGGCGAGGTGTTGTACTCGCTCAGCAGTCCTTCGGCCGGCATTCTTTTCCTCCTGCCGGAGGTGCGTTGCTACAGTTGCTTGCGCCCTTTAGCGGTACAAGTAGAGAACCTCTGGGACACGCGGGCGCGCCTTTCGTGGACGCCGCCCACAGGCACTATCTCGGGGGACTGGCGGGTGATATACGACCGAGCGGGCTTTCGCCCGGACACGGGTGGCTTTATCGTCACCACTGCCCTTCCCAGAGTCCTGCTAACGGGACTGCAACCCAACACGGAATACGATGCCTACATCCAGCAGCAGTGCGAAGGCGACTCGCTAAGCCGTCTCAAAGGCCCTGTTCGCTTCCGCACCTATCGAACGAACGACGTCGGCATGAGCGCTATCCTCGAACCTCAGAGCGGCTGCTCCCTGGGAATCCAGGCAGTAAAGGTGGCCTTGCGCAACTCCGGAGCGGCTCCCCAGACACTTATCCCGTTCAACTTCAGCGTAAACGGCGTACCTGCAGGCGTTAAACAGCCGCAGGACGGCTTCTACACGGGTATTTTGGGCAAGGATAGCACCGTCATCGTCTCTTTTGAAACGCCGTATGACTTTTCCGCTCCCGGAGAGTACCTTATTGCCGCTTGGACGGAGCTAAAAGGCGATGAAAACCGGGCCAACGACACGGCCTATGTGCGGATAGTCGGCCGTGTGTCGCCTCCTTATTTTCAAGACTTTGAGCAGTGGGAGGGCGGTTGGTCTGTAGAGGCTTTGTCCGAAGGGTCTTCTTGGGAATGGGGAGTGCCCGCCGGAGATGTTATCCGCCGGGCCGGCAGCGCAGAGAGGGCGTGGGTAACTCACTTGGCCGGCGATTATCTGCAGGACGAGTATTCTTATTTGAGGTCGCCTTGCTTGGATTTTTCCGGGCTTACCCACGACCCGGTGGTAGAGTTTTTACTCCATTACGATACAGAAAGCGGCTTTGACGGCGCCTGGTTGGAGCTCTCTACCGACGGCGGCGTCGGCTGGACGCCGGTAGGCGAATTGTACGGTGGCATTAACGGCTACAACAGGGTCTTGTTAACCGATGACAGCACGGCGGCTTGGTCGGGCAACAGCGGAGGATGGGTGCCGGTGCGCCAGGAGCTGGTGGGTACTGCAGGGAAGGACAGCGTTCGCTTGCGCTTTGTCTTTCGGTCGGATGGCATAGTGTCGAGAGAAGGTGTCGGCATAGATGCCGTGCGCGTTTACGCACCTGAGGCAGTGGACGTGGCGGCTTTGCAAGCCCTCAGAACGGGAGAGGGGACGGAATGCGGCTTGGAGAGCGACACCGTAGAGGTGCAATTGGCCAATTTCGGGCGCCAGCCGCTGACGGCCTATCGGGTAGCCTATTCGGTTTCGGGTCAGTCGGCAGTGATAGAGGATGTAAAGGGAACGCTCATAATGCCCAACCGGCTGTTCACCCACCGCTTTTCTGAGCCGATCGACAGTCGAGATGCCGATTTTGCGCTCAACATACGGGTAGAAACCATCGGCGATACTCGTTCCGACAACGATACCGTTAGCGCCGTTGTCTATCACCGACCGTTGTCGCTGCCGTTGCGCGAAGATTTTGAAGCCGGGCTGCCCCCGAATTGGAAGACCAACGGCGAGGTCACCAACGGGCACAACAACACTTCTTACGTGCTGAGTTATAACCTGTACTTCTTCCAGCCGACCTTCTACCTCCTCTTGCCGCGTTACGGGCCGGTGAGGGCAGGCGACACGTTGTCCTTCGAGTATCGCATCACGGATTACGACAGCGACGGCAAGGTAGGTGCGGTGTTGTCCCCGGGTACTTATCTCGAAGTGTTGGTCTCTACTGACTGCGGTGAGAGCTTTGCCGTGCTGCACACCATAAACCACAAAAATCACCTGCCGACGGCCTCGATGAGGAGGGTGCGCCTTGATCTCAGCCCTTATGCCGGAGAGGCGGTTGTGTTGCGCATAGTGGGATTCTGGAGCGAAGGAGATTTTTATTTCGACCTGGACGACATCTACTTGCCGGCCAACGTCGCCGTTTCGACCTGGGAGCGACCTGAATCCGAGGGGCCGAGCCTTCGCCTATGGCCCAACCCTACGACAGATGTCGTGTATTTAAGCGGGCAGGGTGGGGCAGCAGCGGAATGGCAGCTGCAGCTGTTCGATGCTGCCGGCCGGTTATGTTGGGAACGCCGCCTGTTCTACGCCGACTCGACAACGGAGGTACTCGATCTTGGGGGCATACCCGCCGGTATGTATTGGTTGCGTATCCTGGCTCCGAACTACCTCAGTACACACAAACTGGTCAAGCACTAAGCGGCCCTCATTCATGTACAAAAACGCTCCACTCCTTCTCTTGGCGGCCGGGCTATTTACCTGCTGCGATGGTACACGCAACGTGCGAGACTACTACTTCCCGGTACAGCGCCTCATAGAAGGCAAAGTCTACGCCTACGCCGCCGAGGAAGGCGACACTACGGAGCGGCGCTATTGGTATTACCGGGCTTTTGTGCGCGACAGCGGTTTGTTTTTTTCCGGCGTGCAGTACGACCGTTTTTTCCAGATCAATCAAATCGTGCGCGAAAAGATTACCTCCGACGGTGTCATCGCCCGCCAAGTGTTGCTCTACGAGGCCGACACCGCCGGACAAAAGCTCTTGCCGGTAGAGGCGGTTATCGAGTCGGATGACCTCTTCCCTTTTCAGGTGCGCGACTCTCACGGGGTTTTCCTCTACCGCCTCCGCTATCGCCCGCCCTTCGATAGCGCGGGCGAGATTTACCTGATTCGCAATCGGCGCTACCTGGGGCCGGGGCCGGACTTTGAATGGGAAGGTAAGAAATACCCGGTCATCCGCTTCGGGTTGCGCGAAGCGGTAGGGCACCAGGCCGAGGGAAGCGCCGAAATCGAAGGAGAAGGCGAGGAATGGTATGCCAAAGGGCTAGGCTTGGTGTTCTTTCGCAAAACCTTCGGTGAGACCGGGCAGATACGGCTGGCCTATCGGCTTCGAGAAATCTTTCCCATGACCGAGCTGGAGCGGCGGGCCGACCGGCTATACCGTGCCGAAGAGAAGGCAAAGGAAAAGCCGCCGCAGTGATGGCATCTCTACTACTCTTTCATGCGGAGAATGCAGGCGTCCTTCGCCCACTCTATGTCCAGCGCAGCCGCCCGGCGCAACCAGTGCACCAACGGCTCGCCCAACAGCTCGGCGCGCCAGCCCTCCAATAGGGCAGCATCGAACCCATTGCCGCTTTTTAGGCGGTTAAAATCGCTCCGAGGCAGTAGCAGGGCAGGGCTGATCTCGTGCTCCAAGCATTGATAGCGCACTAAATGATAGAGCAACTCCATAGCCCACTCTCGCTCAGGCTCGTCGGGTGCGGGCACCGGCAAGGCCTTTAGCCAAGCCGTTTCCTCCTCTGTGGCGGGTTTTGTCCACAAGACCTCCCACTCGGCCAAATAGCGCCGCCATACGCCCTCGTGAAGCACGCGGTTAGCCTTAAACGCACCGGCTCCCCCCTTAATGGCCTTGACCACGGTGCCGATGTGCCGGTTGTGCAAAATATTTTCTTTGGGCACATTCAGCTGCATCGCCTTCTCCCGCCGCCAGCGGTGCAGCCGCAGGTAAAAGAGCTGCTCTTTGAAATTCAGCTGATAAATGTAGTCGCTCTGAAGTACCTCCTTGTAGGGGTCTACCGCATAATAGTCGGGCTGTTCCCACTTCAAGCTCTCCTCTCGGGCCCAAGCCTCTCGGTGCAGCAAGCGCAACTTGTGCAGCAGCTGGTGATACAAAGCCGGCAAGTATTTTACGTCTTCTACGGCATAATTTAACGCTTTAGGATCTAAAGGCCGGACCTCCCAGTCGGTAACCGTATGGCTTTTGGCCAGCGACACGCGCAACTCGCGCTCGACAATCTTGGCAAAGGCGGCCGGATAATTGTAGCCTACAAAACCCGCTGCGATCTGGGTGTCGAACAAATTCACCGGTACTACACCATACAAGGTGTTCAGCAACCGATAGTCGTTGTCGCCGGCATGTGTAATCTTCAACAGACGTGGGTCGGCGATGAGCGCTATCAGACGGCTCAGGTCTTTGATCCGGAGGGCGTCGATGAGGTAAATGTGCTGCTCGACGACGACCTGAACGAGACACAACGTAGGCACGAACGTCTTCTCGCCTACAAACTCCGTATCGAAACCCATCCAAGAGCAGCGCGCTATCTCGTCCATAGCGCGGTTAAAAGCCCTCTCTGTATCCAAAAAATGCACTTGGTAGTTCATGTGCCAAATGTAGATCGCCTGCGTTTATGTACTCGAAGGGCTTCGCTGCATCTTTGCAAGCGTTTCAGCCCAAGTACAACCGTTCATTATCCGCTTTTGCACTCGCTATGAAAAAAGTACTCTCCGGCGTAGCCGTCGTGCTGTTGCTCCTCGTAGGCGCTTTGTTCGCCTTGCCTTACCTTTTCAAAGATGACATCATTCGGCAAATAAAAGCCACCGCAAACGAAAGTTTGACGGCCCGGTTGGATTTTCAGGACCTCAGCCTGTCGTTTTTCCGCCATTTCCCCAAATTGGCGGTGGGCTTGGATGGCTTGGTGATCACCGGAACGGGCCCCTTTGAGGGCATTCGGCTTATCGAATGCAAGCGCTTGGACGTCGCGGTGGACGCCTGGTCGGTCCTCTTCGGCGACCAAATCATCGTCCGCAGTTTTTACTTGAACGAACCCAAGATACAGGTGCACGTCTTGCCCGATGGGACGGCCAATTACGACATCGCCAAACCTACGGTAGAACAAGCGCCTCAGGAAACGGCCTCCGGCACGTCTATCCGGCTGGAAAAGTACGTCATACGCAACGGAGAAATTCGCTACGATGACCGCTCGCTGCCCATGCAGGCCGACATAAAGGGCCTCAACCACGAGGGCTCGGGGCAATTCACGGCCGACATCTACGACCTGGTGACGCGCACCGACATCGAAAAACTCTCGGTGCGCTACGACGGAGTGTCGTACCTGAGCAAAGCGAAGGCCGCCTGGAAGGCCACGCTCAACGCCAACATGCCGGAGATGAAGTTTACCCTCAAGGAGAGCGACCTGCAGCTCAACGCCCTTAAGGTATCGCTCGAAGGGTGGTTCCAGATGCCCAACGACACCGACTACCTCATGGACCTGCGCTTCGGCACGCCTCAAAACGAGTTCAAGCACTTCCTCTCCATCTTGCCGGGAGCCTACACCTCCGACTTCGACGGGGTGAAAGCCGGCGGCACCTTGCAATTCGGCGGCTTTGTGCGCGGGCGCTACAACGAAACGACTTATCCGGCCTTTAAAATCGACCTCAAAGTGGCTAATGGCAGCTTCAAGTACCCCAGCCTCCCGCTGGGCGTGAGCAGCATAAATGTAGACATGAGCATCAACAGCCCGTCTAATCACCTCAACGCCCTGACGGTCAATATCCCTACTTTTGCCCTGCGCATCGGCTCCAATCCCATAGAGGGCCGCTTTTTTCTAAAAACTCCCGAAACGAACCCCACCGTAGACACCCGAATCGCCGGCCGCCTTAACCTGGGCGAACTGGCCAAAGCTTTCCCCATGGAAGGCGTGCAAGAACTGGCCGGCCTTATCGAGGCCGACATCGTCGCCAGAGCTTCCCAGCAGCAAATCGACGCCGGCCGATACGACGAAGTAGATATGAGAGGGCAGTTGCAAATGCAAAACCTCGTCTATCGCTCCGCAGGCAGCCCACCGGTGCGCATCCACACGCTGACGACCCGCTTCTCTCCCAAATACGTCGAAGTGCCGCTGCTGGACGCCCGCCTGGGCAAGAGCGACCTGCGCGCTTCCGGTCGCATCGACAACATCCTGGCCTACTTCGCTCCGAAGAAAACCATGACGGGAGCCTTCAACCTGCGCTCCACCTATTTCGATGCCAACGAATGGCTCGCCGAGGAGGAAGCAACGGCCGCTCCTACACCTTCTACCCCGGCCGAAACGGCCGAAAAGATGTTCGACCGCTGGGATTTTTCCATAGATGGCGCCATCGGAAAACTCCTCTATGACGAGTACACCCTGACCGATTTGGCCCTAAAAGGCCATTTTACCCCTAACAACATGAGCCTGGACAACTTCGCCTTGAAGATAGGGAATAGCGACCTGCGCGGCAACGGACGCCTGCTCAACGCATGGGATTACCTCTTCGAGCACCAAACCGTCTACGGCGCCCTTTACCTCAAGTCCGACTTTTTTGACCTAAACCCCTTCATGACGGATGGGGCACCGGCTGCCGAGAGCGCTCCGGCAGAAGACGTCTTCTTGGTGCCCGAGCATGTGGATATGACCCTAGAGGCGGATTTCAAACGCATCCGCTACACCGAACACGAACTGCGCAACCTCAAAGGCCAGGTGGTCGTCAAGGACCGCGTAGCCGCCCTGCGCGACCTGACCGCCGACATCTTGGGCGGCCAGATCGCTCTTGCCGGCACTTACGACACCCGACAGCCCGCCAAACCGGCTTTCGATGTCAACCTAGCCCTGCAAAACATGGGCTTCCGAGAGGCTTACCAGAGCTTCGTCACCTTCAAAACGCTGGCACCTATAGCCCAATACATGGAGGGCAAGTTCAACACTACCCTGACCATGGGCGGTCTTTTGGGCAAGGACATGATGCCCGATTTCAACACGCTTAACGCCGCCGGCTTCATCGAAACGCGCAATGCGGCCATCAACAATTTCAAGCCGCTGGCCGAAATCGCCCAGCGCCTCAACTTGGCCTACCTGAGCCGGCTGGAGCTGAAAGACACCCGAAACTGGTTCGAGATAAAAGAGGGGCGCCTGATGCTCAAGCCGTTTGTCACCCAGATGCGCGATGTCACGATGCAAATCGGCGGTTCGCACGCGTTGAACGGCGAGATGAGCTATCAAATCCTGACCAAGACGCCGCGCAAAGTCCTGGAGAAAACGACTGCCGGCAGCGCCGCCAACGCAGGGCTGCGCTGGATTTCGGGCGAAGCGGCTAAGTACGGCGTCAACGTGGCCCAGGGCGAATACATCAACATCCGCTTTGACATTACCGGCACGCTGGCGAACCCTAAGGTTGCCGTCAAAGTCCTGCCCAGCGACGGAGAGCGCTCCATAAAAGACGAGGCCGGCGACATGGCCGGCAACATAGCAGAAAAAGCTAAGGACACGTTGAAGACGGTCGTCACGCAAAAGGTCGAGGAGGTGAAAAAACAAGCCGAAGCGGTAGCCGAAAAGGCGGTAGACTCCGCCAGACAGGTGGTAGTGCAAAAAGTGGAAGAGGTGAAAGAAAAGGCGGTGCAAGAGGTGGGCAAAGCCGTAGGCGAAGAGGCGGCTAAGAAGACTGAAGAGCTCCTGCGCACCGACGAGGCAAAGAAGAAGTTGGAAGAGTGGAACCCGCTGAAGAAGAAAAAGAACTGACCTTGGTTCCGGGCCACCTAAATTAACGATAAGGCCTCTGTCGCGCGCGCGGCAGAGGCCTTCGCTTATCCCTGGTGGGGCGACCTATTTTTTGCGCACGTAGCGATTGGTAGCACCGGTGCCGCCGATAAGCGACAGTTCCAGCGTCTTGCCGTCTGCTTTGACGACGGCGTAGCACACCTCGTCTTGACCGATGACCTTTAGGCAGGGCACCTTGGCTGCAGGCGAGCAGCTGGCGGGGCATTTCGGAAAGTACAAGCAGGGCACCGGTGGTTCCACCTCTTCGCCGGCATAATACTGGAACAGTCGGCCCTCGCCGATGCGGATGGTCGATTGGGCATCCTGAGCCGACTGCCACTCGCCCTCCAAGAGAGCGGCTTTTTTGGCGTCGGCCGCACTGAGGAAGGGGTCGGCGTAACTCTTGCGCGAGTATCTGCCGTCTGGGACGACGCCTGCACCCAGGCCACAGGTGGGCGGGTCGACTTTTCCCGTACCGACGCGCACCTCATCGCCCGACCACTGGAAACGCAGCGAGCAGGTGTCCCCAAACGCTTGGGTAGAAAAGAAAGCTTCCCTGCCGGAAAGCAACACCGCCCGCCCCTCGATCTCTCCTTGGTTGTGTGCCGGGGCCGGCCCTACGGCCAACAGTCGGAAGCGCAGGCTGTCGCCGCCCAACTGGCCGACGCGCAGCTCGCCGCTGGTACCTCCATAGCCATCAACAAGCATGTAGGTACCGGTGAAAACGGCGCTTTCCGAGAACGGCGAGACGGCTTCCGTTTCTTCGGCGAACGCGATGGACGCCATCTCCTGTATGATAACGCGGGCGATATCACCCAGTTGCGCGTCCTGGGCATAGGGCTGGGCAGCGTTCAAGATCTCCTCACGCCAGCGAATGCGCTCCTCGTAAGAGCCCGCCTGAGGTTGGGTGAGCACGCTGTCGCGCAGCAAATAAAGCCATCCAATAAGGTGGTCTTCGCCTTGTTGGTAGGTTTTCAAAAAATCCTTCAAAAGCCCGCCGGGATTTTTCACGAAAGCCGTTTTCACGGCCAAGGCCTCTTGAACACAAGCGTTTGAGCCACACTGCTTGAAAGCCGCCCATGAGGGGTCCTCTGTAGACTTACAGCCCGTCCACCACAGCCCGGCCACTGCAAACAAAAAGAGCAAGCGCATCATAAAAAAATGTTTTAAGGTGAAAGTTAGTTGCCGGCAGACCACCGCGACGGTACCTTTCCTCGGCAGGAAAGCGGAACAAGGGTTAAAGGTAGTGGGAAATACGCTGCCGCCAGGTGCACTTACCGGCAAAGCGTATCTTTGCCGCATGTATACGGTCTTGGTCAGCCTCATCATTGGTCTGTTTGCTGCCTTGCTTTTTGTGAACGTGTACTTTCGAGCAAAGGTGCTGAAAACGTACGGCGTTTTGGTGCGCCATCGCGTCCGGTTTGATGCCGTACACGTCTTCAACCGCCGGAGATTGGAAGAAGAGGTACTGCCCCGTTACCCGCATTGCCGCCGGGAGATAGAGACCTTTGTTCGGCATATTCACTACACCATCCGAATGGCTTCCGTGCTGTTGGCGCTTATCACGGCTTTCGGAGCGGTGCTCATGTATTATCGGTAAATGAGCCAACTCAGGTTAGGACTGCTGGGCGTAGGGTATTTGGGCAATATCCACCTCCGGTGCGCCTTGACTACGCCGATGTGGAGTGTAGAGGGCTTTTACGACCCCGACGATGCGCGCGCTGCCGAAGTGACGGCTGCTATGGGCATTCGCCGCTTTCGCTCTTACGGAGAGCTGCTGCGCGCAGTAGATGCCGTAGATATCGTCACGCCCACGCCTACGCATTACGCCCTGGCCGCTCGGGCCATCCGCGCCGGCAAGCACGTTTTTTTGGAAAAGCCCGCCACCCAAACGGTACAACAAGGGCTCAGACTGCTGCGCTTGGCCCAGCAGCACGGCGTCGTCGTCCAAGTAGGCCATGTGGAGCGCTTCAATCCGGCCTATTTGGCGCTCAAAGACATGGCACTCAGGCCTCTTTTTATCGAAAGCCACCGCTTAGCCGCTTTTCAGCCTCGGGGCGCCGAGGTAGCCGTTATTTTAGACCTCATGATCCACGACCTCGATCTGGTGCTGCATCTGGCGCAGGCACCGGTGCGGCGCGTGAGCGCCAGCGGTGTGGCCGTGTTGAGCAATACCCTGGATATCGCCAATGCGCGCGTCGAATTTGCTAACGGCTGCGTGGCCAACCTCACCGCCAGCCGCATCTCCCTCAAGCAGATGCGCAAAATGCGCCTCTTTCAGCCCGATGCCTACATCAGCCTAGACTTTTTGGAGAAAAAGGCGCACGTCGTGCGCCTCTTCGACGACGGCGATGCCCACCTCCCGCCCTACGAGCAGCTCCTGGCTTGGGAAAGCCCGGGCCGAGGGAAAAAGTGGATACACCTTTGCACCCCTCCGGTGGTCCCTTTGAATGCCATACAGACCGAGTTAGAGGCTTTTGCCCACAGTATTCAATCCGGCTGTCCACCGCCGGTGACGCTGCGCGAAGGGGTGGAAGCCCTCCGCCTGGCCCACCGTATTTTGCGGGCCGCCGAGCAGCACCGGCGGCGCGTAGCCGTGCCTTGAGATAGGACCGTTCAAAGGGCCCCTTCGCCTGTCTTGCCGATGCCAACCGGTAGGGAGGCTCCCTGTCGGCAGCCGTTGGATATGTTTTTTCCCCGGCGGCTTACGTTAGGCATGCTCTACCTTTGCGCGGTTCACTAACCAAACGCCATCAGCGAGTATGAACGCCAATAGCCGCATATACGTAGACTCCGAAATCGGCCGCTTGAAGCGGGTCATCGTCCACCGGCCGGATGAAGGCATTGCTCGCATTACGCCTAAGCGCGCCGGCGAGCTGCTCTTTGATGATATTGTGCACCTACCTAACATGCAGGAGGAGCACGATATCTTCACCGATGTGCTAAGGGCATTCTTAGGCAAAGAAAACGTCCTCGAGGTGCGCAACCTCTTAGCCGAGAGCACGCGCGACGAAGAGAGCAAATACGAAGTTATCAACAAAATCATCGACTTCGAGGAGCTGCCCTACTCGTTCATCCCGCGGCTGGCCGGTTTGTCGCCCGAGCAATTGGCCGATACACTCATCACCGGATACTTAGAACCCGAAGATCGCATTCTTTTCGACCCTATACCCAATCTTATCTTTACGCGCGATATCGCCGTCACGATTAAAGATTACGTGATTATTACCAAAGCCAACAAGTCGGCCCGCTTTCGCGAGAACTTCTTAGCACGCCTCATCTTTGGCAGTCACCCCATCTTCCGGCGCTTGAAGGCCGACGGCAAGACGATCAACCTCAACCGCGTGGATAAATTCCCGCCCTCCAAAAAAGGCGAGACAGTTAGCATCGAGGGAGGTGATGTGATGGTGCTCAACCAGGATTACTTGCTCATCGGTTGTTCGGAACGCACCAACAACTACGCCTTTCAATTGCTCAAGGAGACCCTCTTCGACCGCGGCATCGTCAAAAACGTGGTTCAGGTGAACATCCCCGCCGAGCGCACTTATATGCACATCGACACCGTGTTTACGCAAATCCACCACCATCATGTAGTGGCTTACAAGCCTATTGTCCAGGACGGCTTGGGCTCCTTCGTGGACGTACACCGCTACACAGGCGAAGAAGTGGAGTACCCGTGCTTAAAAGATTTCCTCCTTACCGAAGTCAATCCGAAGATGGAGTTCATCTGGGCCGGCCAGGGAGAGAGCCCGTACCAGGAGCGCGAACAGTGGACCGACGGGTGTAACCTGGTTGCCCTAAAACCCGGCGTGGCCATCACCTACGACCGAAACCCGATTACCGAGCGCGCCTTTAAGTCCTTCGGCTACAAGGTCATCGGAGCGGAAAAGCTCTTACGCGACATAGACAACGGCAAAATCAGCCCCGACCAGGTGGAAAACACGATTATCACCATCCCCTCCTACGAGCTCTCTCGCGCCCGAGGAGGTAGCCATTGCATGACCTGCCCCATTGAGCGCGAGGAAATAGGACATCTCTAAAAAAAGCTGCCGATTAAGTGTACAGTTTCGACTACCGGCTTCGCGTGCGCTACGGTGAAACCGATCAGATGGGCTACCTCTACTACGGCCGTTACGCCGACTATTACGAGGTGGGACGTGTAGAGACTATTCGCTCGTTGGGCCTGCGCTACAGGGACCTCGAAGAGCAGCACGGCATTTGGTTGCCCGTCGTCAGCCTACAGATGCGCTTCGTGCGGCCGGCTTATTACGACGAGCTCCTGACGGTACACACGGAAATTCGCCAATTGCCCGACACGCATATTGCATTTCACACGGAGATTTTCAACGAGGCGCAACAGCTGGTCAACGCAGGCGTGGTTCGCTTGTGCTTTTTTAATGCAGGCGAGAAGAGAGTAGTACCTGCTCCGGAGCTGCTGCTGGAGAAGTTGCGGCCCTATTTTTGAGTCCATGTCGTTCAGATCGCCTTGGAACAACCCTCTTGCCCTTTGGATAGCCTATACGGCGGCGGTCCTAGTGGTCAGCGCTCAGAGCCTGTGGTTGCGAACGGGCAAGAACGGCTACACGGCATACGAGAACTACGTCATTTTCCGAAACGCCTTTCGGCACCTGGCGCAAGGGTTGAACCCTTACGCTCCTTATCCGGCGGAGCAATGGGATTTGTACAAGTATAGCCCGGCCTTTGCCGTGCTGATGGCGCCTTTTCATCTTTTGCCCGATGCCGTAGGGCTGGTGCTGTGGAATGCGCTCAATGCTTTGCCCCTGCTGTGGGCCATCTTACATTTGCCGGTGCTCGACGAGCGGCGGCGCCGCCAGATAGGGTGGTTCGTGTTGTTGGAGTTGCTGATATGCCTGCAAAACAGTCAGAGCAACGGCCTGATGGCGGCGTTTATCTTGTTGACGTGGATTGCCCTAGAGCAAGGCCGCCCGACCGCAGCCGCCGGGTGGGCAGTGGCGGGCGGATTTCTCAAAATCTTCGGCTTCTTTGCTGCCCTGCCGGCGTTGTTGTATCCGCGTACAAGGCCTTTCATCGGCCGGGCGGCGCTGTGGGCTTTGGGGCTGTTGCTGTTGCCGCTGCTCGTCCTTAGCCCGGAGCTCTTGCCGGGCGTGTACGAGGCATGGTGGGCGCTGCTGCGCACCGATCACGAGGCCTCCCTTGGCCTATCGGTGATGGGCTGGATGCAAGCGTGGTTGGGTCTGGGGCCGCCGAAAGTGGGCGTGGTGCTGGTAGGGCTGGCCGTTCTGTTGGCTTCCATCTGGAGCGTAAGGCGTCGGCGAGGAGCGGATGGTCGTCCGCCGGCTCAGGAGCGGGCCTACTTGTGGGCTTCCGTACTGCTGTGGGTAGTCCTCTTTAACCACAAGGCCGAGTCGCCGACTTTCATCATTGCGCTCTGCGGCGTAGCCTTGTGGTATTGGAGCACGCCCCATCCCGCCCTGTGGAGAAAGATACTCCTGTGGTCGGCCTTCGCGCTGGCCTCTCTGTCGCCCTCCGACCTCGTTCCTCCAACTGTGCGCGCTCGGCTGGTACAGCCCTATGTGCTCAAGGCAGTGCCTTGTATTCTGGTCTGGATAGCCATTAGCATTCAACTGTGCTTACCTTTTGGCGCAAAAACGAAAACGACCCTCCGCGCTCATGAAGAGTGACCTGCTCAGAAAGTTCATCAAGTTCGGTATAGTCGGTTTTTCCGGAGTATTCGTGGATTTTGGAGTGACCGGTCTGTGTCGAGAAGTTATCGGCCTCAATCAGTACATAGCCAATAGCGCCGGCTTTTTGTGCGCCGTGGCGAGTAACTATACGTTGAATCGCCTGTGGACCTTTCGCAGCCGCGACCCGGCCGTGGCTGCACAGTTCTCTAAATTCCTCGTCGCCTCCCTCATCGGCCTGGGGCTCAACAACGGCATTGTATATCTGCTCAACGAACGGATATACATTCCTTTCTACCTATCCAAACTGATAGCCACAGCTCTGGTCATGGTGTGGAACTTTTGGGCTAATTATACCTTTACTTTCAACCCAAACAGCGCCCTTCGTACGCGGTCAAAACCCAAGTGAACCGATGGGGAATTGTCCGGTCTGTTCACCGCAGTGGTGACGTAAAAGGCATCGGAGTTTGGGCGCTCCGGATTTTCCCTCTCTGTTTTTTCGCTTTTTCGAGAAAAAAACACAAGAAGTTCGCGAGTGTCATGCCGTCTTGTGAGAGGTTGGTGAGGTGCGCGATTTGATACAAAAAAAGCCGTTGACGGGCCGTCTTCGTTTTGAGAGAAGGCTACCGGTCAACGGCAGATGCGGCGTGTGGCAAGGCGTATCAGAACCCGTCGGCGCTGCTGCCGTGTACATGGCCGTGGCGGATTTCGTCCGGCTCGGCGTCGCGCAGGCTCTCGATGTGTCCGGTGAAGTGAAGGTCAACGCCGGCCATAGGGTGGTTAAAATCGATTTTAACCGACTCTAGCCCTACCCACCGAACAATACCTTGGTAGTGATTGCCCTCCTGGTCGGTCAAGGGCAGCACGTTGCCGATGTCGAGCAGACCGTCGGGAATCTTACCGTTCGTCTCGAAGATGCTTTTGGGTACTTCTACCACCGCCGAGTCGTCGTACTCACCATAAGCGTCGGCTGCTTTTATAGTGAAGGAGAACGTATCTCCGGCTTTAAGACCCTTTAAGTTTGCTTCGAATTCGGGAATCATGGCGCCGACTCCGTAAATGAAGGCGAGCGGCTCTTGTCCTTGGGTGGACTCGATAACTTCGCCGTCGGCATCGCCTTCCGTGAGCGTGTAGTGCAGAAACACTACCTTGTTTTTTTCTACAGTCATTGAAAAAAAGAAATGAGATGAAAGGGTATGGTTAAACGATAGCAAAGATACGGCACCTACCGACGACTGCGGGCATTTTTTTTATATCGGAAATAGCGAAAAAAATGCTGCAAACCTCGGCCATGTGGGGTGGGGTGCACGCCGGCCTGCCGCTGCAAGCGGTGAAGTTCATATAGGAGGCGCCATTGGCGGTAGTAGGCGCGATATGCTCTTATGGCACCGTATTCGGGGTCGAAGACGTGGGCGGGGTCGGAAAGGACACCGTTGACCTCCAGCACTTTTCCTTCGGCGCGCTTCAAGGCCTGCACGGAGGCGCATTTGAGATCGAAGCGCCCAAAGCAGACGCCGGGAATGTTTCGGCACAGCTGCTCGAAGGCTTGGGTCATGGAGGCGTCGATGAGGTGAGAGGCGTTTACGAATTTTGTCCCGCGAGCGTGGTTGCCGATGGGTTCCACCGTGAGTGTTTGGCCCGGTGCGAGGCGCTGTTCGAGGAGGTGGGGCTGTTCGCGTTTCAACCGCGGGATTTGGAGGGCGGCGCGGTCATCGGCTGCCAATAATTGCAGCACGGTGGAGTGTCCATCGCCCGTTACGGTTAAGAACTCTTTGAGGCAAACCGACAGCAGCGCAAAGTTTCCGTTCGGGTACAGACAAAACATAACGGCAGCCTCAACAGGCTCACCGACAAAGGGCTGCACCAGAAAGTCCACCGGATAGCGCTGCAAATGCTCGCGCAGCGCTTCGGGCGTATCGGCTTTTTTAACCAAGAACCCCCGCTCGCCTACATCGGGTTTGACCACTACCGGAAACGAGACGCCCTCTGCCGCCAGTCGCTCCAGCACCGCCTCAAAAGGCAGGCGGGCGGGTATCCACGCCGTGGGAAGCCTTACCTCAGGAGGCAACAAATCCAAGATGAGGCGCTTGGACTCCCCCGCTGCACCGCCCAGCGGGATGGCCGGGTTGACGTTGGAGAAGAAGAACAAATGCCGCGCGCGCAAGGCGAACCACAGGTACATACCCACAATGGGAATAGCCGTCAGCCATAGAGGCCAGTATTCCCACGCGCTCCATCGAACCAGCCAAAGGTGGCCTTTCGACCAAAAAGAAAAACGGCGCAGAAGGAATAAGGGCATAGGAATAAGGTGCTGGGGCAAATCAACGACGACACCGCGCCGTTTGCAGCAGAGCGAGGGGCGAAAAGTAAAAATTTGTGCGCTGCCGGCGAAGGCGACAGAACTTTACCGCCCAAAGCAAACGGCAACCATTACCAATTTAACTGAGTAAGCTCATGAAATTACTGTCTATTGGAGTAGGTCCCGGCATAGGTTTGTCGGTAGTGCGGCTTTTTGGCCGTCGCGGCTTTGACGTGCTGATGGTGGCGCGCAATGCCGATAAGCTCGCGCAGTTCGAGTATTCTCTGGCCCAAGAGGGCGTGCGCAGCCAAGGCTACGCTTGCGACATTGCGGACGAGGACGCCTTTTGGGCGCTCCTTCAGCGGCTGTGCCAGGAACACCCCGACCTGGACGTGTTGCACTACAACGCCAGCGCGTTCCATCCGGCCGTTCCTACGGCCATTTCGCTGCCCGTCTTTCGTCGCGATTTTAGTGTCAACGTAGTCGGCGCGTTGTTGGCCGCCCAGGCTTTTGTCCCGCAAATGCGGCAACGCGGCGGTGGCGTTGTCCTCATCACCGGCGGCGGGTCGGCACTGAGGGCGCCGGCGGAGATGGCCTCGCTGAGCATCGGTAAGGCCGGCGTCCGAAACCTGACCTTTTGTTTGTCCGAAGAGTGCGCGCCGATGGGCATCCGCGTGGGTACGGTAACCGTCTGTGGCGCCGTGCAGCCCGGCACGCCTCATGACCCCGACCGCATTGCCGAAATCTTTTGGAAGATGTACCAAACACCCATGAGCGAATGGAAATGGGAGGTGGTGATTTAGCCACCTCTTCGATACCAGCCCAGGCATAATGCCGGCGTGATGCCCAGCACAGGGTGCCATTCGACCGCAGAGGCCAGTGCGACGCGCTCTCCTATGCGCACTTCCGCTCCCAGGGACAGGCGAAGCGGCTCGCCCCGAGCACCCATATAAAAGGCAAGCGTTTCCATCGGCCGGTAAGCCATGCCGACTTTGACTTGTGCCGCTCGCTCTAAGTCCTTTTCTACCTCTGCCGAAGCGATGAACACAGCGGAGGCCTGCCAAGAAGCGCCTATCCGGAGCGCGGCGGGAGCCGGGGTGCCGGCCAGCTCCACCTGTATGGGGTTGTACACCTGCGCACCCAGCCATACCGACGGAATAGGATTGGCCAGGGCGCCCAAGCCGAAAGTCAGCGCCGTGGCCTGGCCGTACTCGCCCGCCGATACGCGCAGCACATCGCCGCTCCCACCGATAAGAAGAGTGCCGCTCAAACGCCGGCCGTAGAGCAAGCGCAGCCGTTGCTCACCGTAGCCCTCTATACCCGAATAAGCGAGATCGAGCCCAAACCCGTCGCTCTTGCTGCTGAGCCATGCCGCCTGCAGACGGGCCACGCGCCAACCCACCAAGCTAAAGGGCAGCATAGACCCTATCCAAACGGCCGAGCCCTCGCCCAAACCCAACACCGCCTCTTGGCCCAAGCCCGCACCCAGTTGAGGATAGCTCACCGTGGCGTCGCCCATGCCCAGCGCCGGTGCCGGCGGCGCCGACCGCATGAAAACCTGGGCATTAGCCGTAGACGCCAACGCCCCGACCCACATCCACCACCGGCAAAAAAGCATCCACGTGCCCATGCTGCCTGCTGTTGCGGTTTACTGCGCCAAACGAGCAGAAGAAGAGCCGAACTGCTCCTGCAACAGCGCGTCGATATCCTTCATGAAGCGGTCTACGTCCCGCGCATCGGTGCCGTCGCAAAAAGAGCGCACGTGGCGGTTCGTATCCACCAAGATGAGGCGGCCACTGTGGTCAAAACCGCCGGGTGCCTCCGGGTTCACCGTGGCGACGCTGAAGTAATCGTCTGCAATCCCGTAAATGGCGTCGTGCTCGCCCGTAACCAGCTTCCAACGGCGCGAATCGATGCCGAGTTTTTGAGCGTACCGCTTTAGCGCACCCACCGTGTCGTTCTTCACATCAATGGAGTGCGACAGCAGCATCACTCGGTCGTCGTCGCGGTACTTCTCATAAATGCGAAGCGCGTTCGCCTTCACCTTTGGACAAATCGTCGGACAGTGAATAAAGAAAAAGTCGGCGACGTAAACCTTACCCCTAAACGTTTCATTCGTAACGACCTGGCTATCCTGGTCGATGAAGGTGAAGTCCGGAATGGTCGGATAAACGGTGTCGCCGTTGACAATGTCGCGCTCTCCTAAGATGGGCAATCGACGCGGACTTTCTCGACAGGCCGACAGGGCCATCAGCAGCCCCAAAAGCACCCATACACGCTCCATATTGCTCGCGAAAATTTTTCCCAAAGATACCTCTCTCCGCCCAACGATTCCGCCAATAAGCGGCAAATAAGCCGTCCGGCGAAGTATAGCCGTCGGGAGCCGCCCGGCGCCAACGGCAAGAAGTGCTTGGGCCGCGCCATCGGCGAGAAGCCGCTTCCGAGTTCCCGGAGTTTTTACTTTTAACGAGTGGATTACATTTGCAAAAAAAGGTTTGAGATGACGTTGCCTTGCGCCACAGTATACTGCCCGCAAATTAAAGGTCGAACTTCGCCGCTTCGGCTCGCCCAAAGGCGTTTGGCCCCCACTTGTCCCAGACTAACCGCGCGCGCTTCGGCTGACGGCCTCGGCTTAGGCAGCCGGCTTCACCTCTCTTTCACCGGCACAAGAGCAATTTTAATCGGCCGTTTTCTTTCCACCGCCTGAAACCCAATTGATAGTTCGCCAATGAGGAGGAATTTCTCGCACGGTATAGACATCAATACTGTAGAGGCATTGCACCAAATGAACCCTTGGTGGAGGGGCAATGCCATGGAACAATTACCGGAGACCAAACGGCACTTGGTCAATCAAATAGAAAAATACTTTGAGTATCGGTTGGCGCCGATTATCGTGGTCAGAGGCTCCAGGCAGATTGGAAAAACTACTGCCTGTTTGCATGTGATTTCCGGTTTATTGCAAAAGGGAGTAGCGGCAAAGAATATTCTTCGCGTCCAATTCGACGATATCGAATCGCTCAGAATTGGCAAAGACCGCATACTTTCCTTGGTCAATTGGTATGAGCAAAATATCCTAAAAGACACCCTCAACAACGCCGCCCGCTCGGGCGCCATATGCTACCTTTTTTTCGATGAAGTGCAGAACCTGGAGGATTGGAGCACGCAACTGAAATTTTTGGTCGATCACAACACCGTATTGTCCGTTGTCACGGGTAGTTCCGCTTTGCGCATCGAATTGGGCAGAGATAGCCTGGCCGGTCGGATGACTACCATAGAGGTAGGTACCCTTTCGCTCACGGAGATCGGCCGGATTAGGAAGTTGCAGACACCTGAGCCTTTTTTATCCGACAACGGTGTTTCTGTCCTGAAACAGAAAAGCTTCTGGGAGGAGTTGGTGGTGTATGGGAGGGAGAATCGGATTTTTATAGATGAAGCGTTCAAGGCGTTTTCCGAGCGAGGCGCCTATCCCATTGCCCACTTGCGGTCAAACGTACCCTGGGAAATTATTGCCGACCAATTGAACGAATCGGTAATCAAGCGGGTCATACAACACGATTTGCGGGTGGGAGAAAAGGGACGAAAGAGAGACCCTCAATTATTAGAAGAATTGTTCCGATTGTGCTGTCGCTATGCCGGTCAAATCTCCAGTGTGGGCAAACTCACACAAGAAATTCAGACCGTCCTGAACGCTAACATCGGACCTCAACGCGTCAGGACATATCTGAAATCCCTGAGCGATACCCTGTTGATTCGCCTTGTCCCGCCTTTAGAAATACGCCTCAAGAAGAAAAAGAACGACCCAAAAATTTGCCTGGTGGACCACGGACTGAGGGCCAGCTGGCTACAAGAAAACATACCGCTCCAGTTTGAAAGCGATGAGAAAAATCAGGACATCTCGACAATGGCCGGATACTTGGCCGAAAGCATAGTCGGCGCGCTTTTTTCCGGCATCGGAGGTCTTGACCTGTCGCATTTGCCCGCGACAAAAAAAGAACCGGAGCTGGATTTTGTCATCACAATAGGCGACCAAAGGATTCCCATAGAGGTTAAATACAGAAACACCGTAAAAAATGAACACTACAGCGGTCTGACGGCTTTCATTTCAAAGCCTATCAACAGAGCGCCGTTTGGCTTAATGATTACTAAAAACGAAGCGGTCGGCCCGGACAACAGAATAATTGCCATTCCCCTGAAAAGCCTTCTGCTGCTCAGGTAGGGACCGTCGGCGTAGATAGGGCCACTCTTCGAGCGACCTCTTGCGAATTACGAGCCGAATACGAAGGGAACTTTGCGTGTGGAGAAACCCAATAGGCGACAGAACAGGCCGTACCTCGCTTAATAAATTGGCATTTCCAAGACTTTTGCGCAACAAAAACGACCATATCCCGAGAGTTCGCCGCTATGGTCTTTGAGTAAGTTTTTCCGCCGCCATTCGGCCCGAAAAATTTAGTCCAGTTGTTATCAACGCGCCATGAGACTATTTTTTTCTACCCATACATGCCACCGACGATTGCAGCGCTTACCTTTATCCGGGAAACAATCTGCTCCTCGCCCCATGTTTTTTGGCCCGGAGTTAAGTACCCGGCCGACGAAAAACTTGCGTCTTTTCAACCACACTCCACAAGGATAACTTTGTATGCAGAGAAGAAAATTTGTAAAGAAAACATGGGTAGGATTGTCTCTAATCCTGATGACACCGAGTCTTCTGACGAGTTGTGCCGAGGACGACGATATCCGACCCAACGGCAAAACCGTGGTGGTCATCGGGGCCGGTATTTCCGGGCTCGCGGCTGCCAAAAAACTAAAACAAAAGGGTTTCACCGTCATCGTTTTGGAGGCACAAGAAAAAGTAGGCGGACGAATACGCACCGACAGAAGTCTCGGAGTTGCCTTTGACGAAGGGGCCAGTTGGATACACGGGTCCAAGGAAAACCCCATTACCAACTTAGCTGCACGGTCGGGAGCCAACACATTTTTTACAGACGATGACAATATCGGAGTGTTTGACATCGACGGGACGGCGTACTCCGGTAACGTGTTGACCAACGCCGAAAATCAGTTTAACGACGCTTTGGATGCCGTGGCAAAAGCAGGAATGGTGACCCAAAGTTTTGAGCAGGTGTTCAACTCGCTTTACCCCGCGCAGGCCAATAATCGCCTTTGGAAATATATGCTTTCGGCCTTTTTAGAGTTCGAAACGGCCGGAGATATATCGAAGTTGTCTTCAAAATACTTTTATGATGACGAACAGTTCGGCGGAGAGGATTTAATCGTCACAAACGGCTATGATAAGATGACCGATTTTCTCGCTCAAGGGCTCGATGTGCGCTTAAACACAAGAGTTTCGAGCGTTGACTACTCCATGGCAAAAGTAAAAGTAGTGGCCAACGGAAACGTGTTTGAAGCGGATTATGTAATAGTCTCTGTTCCGTTAGGTGTATTAAAAAACGGCGCGATCGCCTTTTATCCGGCATTGCCCGACGACAAATCAACCGCCATTTCCAAAACTAACATGGGCAATGTCAATAAGTTTATACTCGTCTGGAATACGGCGTTTTGGGACGTTAACCGGCAATACATAGGCTACACACCCGAAACAAAAGGTAAGTTCAATTATTTTTTGAACGTTAAGAAATTTGCGCCGATAAATGCCCTGATGACTTTCGCATTCGGAGATTATGCCATCGTAACGGAGAGCATGTCGGATGGTAGTGTTGTCGATGAAATAATGCTTCATTTGAAAAACATCTACGGCAGTAACATCCCCAACCCTAATGGCATGCTGAGAACCAGGTGGAGCCAAAACATAAACTCCTATGGTGCATATTCCTATGCAACTAGTGGCACCACCACGGCAGACTTTGATACCCTTGCGAAAGCGGTGAATAACAGACTCTTCTTTGCCGGTGAGCACACCAGCAGAGACTATCGCGGCACCGTGCACGGTGCCTACCTAAGCGGTATGAGAGAAGCCGACAAAATCATTAACCTCTAACAGAACCGTCGCGAATTTTTGGTAGTGGATGTTCTCCGCCGATCTCGCGCCTTTGCGGTGGGTGGGATAGAGCGTTGCGTGCAACGCCTCTTTTACGGCAGTTCTTGGGCCTTGTCCCACTGCAGTGCCTTTTCGAGTTGTCCGGCCAATCGAAACAGCACGTGTTCTTCGTTTAGGCGAGCGGTGAACATGACGCCGACGGGCAGGTTTTCCTCGCGGGTGCGCAGTACGGGCACCGACATGGAGGGCTGGCCGGTGATGTTGGCGAAGGGCGTCCAGGGCATGTAGTCGTAGATCTTGTCGGCCAGGCTTTGGATAGATGCCTTGACGGCCGAGCCGAGGCCTAAGAGATTCACCGCGCGCATTAGGCGTTCTTCTGCTGCGGAGGGTTGCAGAGCGCCGATTCGGATGGGGCGCCGGGCCAGGGTTGGCGTGAGCAACAGGTCGTAGCGCTCGTGGAAGGCGGCTATGCGTTGACTGATGGCGCTCCATTGGCGTTTGGCAAACGCGTACTCCACTGCCGAAAAGGACTGCCCTAGCAAGTAGAGCGCATAGGTGCTCGGCTCGACATCGGAGGGGCGAACCGGCCTGCCCAAGAACTGCTGAAGCGTGCGGATGTCGCCGCCCAATTCGCCCGCTACTACAACCAAGAACGACGTGGCCAAGTCCTCTCGCCGATAAGGCAGCGGTGCCTCCTCTACTTCGTGCCCTTCTGTGCGCAGCACGTCAATTACGCGCAGCAGCGCTTCCTGGCAGGCTTCGTCTACCGAAAAGCCCAGCGTGTGCTCCAACGAATAACCGATGCGCAACCGACCCGGCGGTGTGTCTACTTCCTCCGCGTAAGGGCGCTCCGGTGGCGCAATCCGATAAGGGTCACCCGGACAAGCGCCCTGGACGGCATCCAAATAGGCCGCCGAATCCCGCACCGTTCGACTGACGCAGTGCTCGATGGCCGCTCCCGACCACATCTCGCCCATTAGGGGCGCCCACGAAACACGCCCACGTGTAGGCTTTAGCCCAAAGAGCCCACAGCAAGATGCCGGAATGCGAATGCTGCCGCCTCCGTCGTTGGCCGTGGCCATGGGCACTATGCCCGCTGCCACCGCCGCCGCCGAGCCGCCGCTGGAGCCGCCCGGCGAATAGGCCTCGTTCCACGGGTTGCGCGTGGGGCCAAAGGCCTGCGGCTCCGTAAACGGCGTCAACCCAAACTCCGGAGTGTTCGTCTTCCCGATGATGATCAAGCCCGCTTGCTTCATCTTCCGAACCACCTCGCTGTCCCGAACCGACCGATAACTCAAGTACGCCCGGCTGCCCAAACACATCGGCATGCCCTCTACCTCCATACCCAGGTCCTTCACCAGAAAGGGCACGCCTGCAAAGGAGGCATTCCTATCTATCCGCTTCGCCTCCTCCAGCGCGCGCTCTATGCGCAAATGGATGACTGCGTTCAACCGAGGATTCACCGCCTCCAGACGAGCAGCCGCCACATCTACCAACGTCGTAGCCGGTACCTCGCCGCGCCGAACTAAATCCGCCAAGCCCAGCGCATCGTACCGGCGATATTCTGCATAAGTCATAGAAAAATGGGTTTTATGTGAAAAAAATCCTTTTTTGCCCTCGCTCGATCTTGCCGGGAAGGAGGCTCGGGCAAATATAAAGCGCCCTAAACGCGCTGTGCCTGTCATCAGGCGATAAACACGCCCTCGCGCCACAGGGCGGTGCACAGCGGCCCTGCCGCGCACCTGAGAAAACCCGATTGGATAAAATGCGCCCCCTCCTGTGGCCTGAGGCGGCAGCAAAGTATTTCTTATGTTAAAGGACGAAACGACCGGCACAGGACCATCGCTCCGGTCGATTATCCTTTTATCGCAAGAGCGTTACGTTTCCTTTGTTTTCAAACCACTGTCCATTGCCGCAGCGAACGCGGAGATACCAGCCGTAGGCATCCGGCGCAAGCGGCTTGCCGCGGAAGGTGCCGTCCCAACCGACGTGGTCGGGGTCTTCTGTGCGGTACACTTCTTCGCCCCATCGCGTGTATACGACAAAGTAGATTTCCGTAATGTCGGCCCCGCGCACTCGGAAGAAGTCGTTGTTTCCGTCGCCGTTGGGCGTGAACGCCTTAGGCACGAAGACGTACGGATCCCGGCATACGTACTCTGTGAAGTACACCTCCACAGAAGCGGTGTCCACACACAAGCCGTCGGCGACCACCGCAACGGTGTACACTTGCGGACCGTTGGGCACGGCTAAGGGATTGGGCGTGTTGGCACCGATGAGCGTTTCGGCAGGCGTCCAGGAGTACGTGTAAGTAGAAGCGTTGCCTTTGACCGTGGCCGACAGGGTAGTGGTATCGTTTCGACAAAGCGTGTCCTTGCCTGTCACCTCTGCACTGACCTCCACGAATATCGTGCGCACGTGTACGGTGTCGGTAGCCGTGCAGCGCCCCGTCAGGTCGGTGGCCACAACGACATAAGTTCCCTCCTCTACGCCACCGGCATCGACCACATTGCCCTGTAGGTCGTACCAGATGAGGGTGGCCGGTAGGCTCGTCGTCGCTTGCAGTTCGGCCGAGTAGCCGCAAACGGTTACATCGGGCGCCGCCACGGTAAAGCTGTCGAAACGCACCTCCACAACCATAGCAAAGGGCTTCACACACGGCTCCGAGCCGATGAACTGAACCGCGTAAAGGCCGGGCGAGGCATACAGGTGCTCTACTATGTCTGAGGTGCTCTTTGTTCCGTCGCCGAAATCCCACACACCTGCGTATCCGCTGGTGTTTTGAAACACTACGACGAGGCTGTTGCACCGGGGTGATACCGAAATTTTGGCGCTGATGTCAATGGAGTCGAGAAGGATGACGGTAGCGGTGTCGTAAGCCAAGCAAAGTCCCGAAGTATCGAGGGCCTGCACGACGTAGGTACCGCCGGTGACGGCGTTGGGATTGGCGATGGGCTGTCCGCCGAGGGTGAACCAGTTGAAGGTTGCGGGCCGGTTGGCCGAGGCGCTCAGGGCGGCTGTGGGCTTGCAGGCGGTGACGTCGGGGGCGGTGACGGCGAAGTTGTCGGGTGTAAGTTCGACGGTTATCGCCACCGGCAGAGCGCAGTCGGCGTTGGGCGTGAAGGTGACGGTGTAGGTTCCGAAGTCGGCGTAAGTGTGGGTGCCGCTG
>Ga0209101_1000045_pt1 | contig 95254 bp, 72 predicted proteins | sample ConPoolayeCmetaG_FD_185481 | JGI IMG/M metagenome (GOLD analysis project Ga0209101, IMG submission 185481) | Hot spring microbial mat communities from California, USA to study Microbial Dark Matter (Phase II) - Cone Pool mat layer C metaG... ... | reverse complement strand
CACAGGTGCCGCTCCAGCGTCAAGGCCAAAGCCGCCAGGTACAGGTCTTCCTGCGCCGTCAGGAACTCGCGCCGGTGGCTCTGCGCGTAAGCCAAGGCGTCCGATAGCGTGAACAGGTTCACCGGTTGCGAGCTCAGGCTGCCGACATCTGCCGCTCGCGTGGCCGTCTGACCCGCGGCTTGCCAGGCCGGCATCGACGTCGGAGAGGTGGTCGGCGCGCTGGTTGGCGCGTCCGCCTCGCCGACAAAACCGACCGGCAGCTCCGACGTGGTCGGCCGGGGTACCTCAGCATATGCTGCCCGGCTCGGCCCCGGCCCGGGATGTCGCGGCGCCAACCGCGGTGGCGCCGCCGTGCCCAGCGCGGCACGCTGCCGCGACTCGATCAGCGCCGTTACCTCGGCGTCGGTACGTTGGACCGGTCCCTGACAGCCGGTGTGCGAAACAACGGCCGTCCCGAGCACCAGCGCGGCGACCGGCCATAGCGTTCGTGGGGTAGATCGCGGCATGACTGCACCTCCCTGGGCGCCTGTCGTGGAGCGGCGCCGCGGCGAGCGCCGCGGACGACACCGGCCCATCATACGGGTCCAGTCAACCCGGTCGCCAACATCGCACCCCCGCGCGCCGCGACCTTATAATCCGCGATAGCCGGGTGCGGAGAGCCGACCGATGCGGCTGCTGCGGATTTCGCTGGCCAACAAGTACCGAATTCTGTTCGGGCTGGCGGTGCTGCTGATCATCGGTGCCGCTTTGGCCGTGCCCTGGTACTACATGGAGGGCTTGGTCCAGCAGCAGCCCTTCCGCGAGGCCCAGAGCCTGGCCGAGAGTTACTTCCGTTCGGTACTGTCGCAGCCGGAGGAAATGCGCCGCCTGGCGACCGGCGTGCATGCCGGCAAGTTCGGCTTGCTGCCCGAGTCGTTCTCGCAAGAACCACGCTTCGTGCGTGTCGACCCCGACCCGAATGATCCTCAGGGCCTGCTCAGTCAAGCCAATCAGGATTCCTTCGTTAGCGAAGCCTTCCGAGCCTTTCGCAAGCACCCGGCCAGCGAGTACTACTCGCGCGACACCTGGGACGAGCAGACCGGGCGGCGGTTTCGCTACGCCCATGCGGTGCGCGTGACACGACGCTGTCTGAGCTGCCACGAAGAAGGTCGCAGCGCACGCCCCTACCGCGAGAACCAACTGGCGGGCATGATCCTGGTGGACCTGCCCACCGAGCACAGTCGTCAGGCCTCGCTGATCAACCGGGTGGTGATCGCCGCCGCCGGCATGTTGGCCGGCATCCTGGCCATCCTGGTCTTCTACGTCATCACCACGCGCTTCATCCTCGCGCCTATTCACGAGCTGCGCAGCGTCGCCCTGCGCGTGGCCGAGGGCGACCTGACAGTGCGCTCCAGCGTGCACACCGGTGACGAGTTCGAGCAACTGTCCGAGAACCTCAACACGATGCTGGAGCGCCTGCGCGTCTCGCAGGAAGAGCTGAAGAAAGCCAACCGCTTGCTGGACGAGAAGCTCGAACAGATGGCCGAGGCCAATGTGGCGCTTTACGAAGCCAATCGCATCAAGAGCGAGTTCCTGGCCAACGTCTCCCATGAGCTGCGCACCCCTCTCACCAGCATCATCGGCTTTGCCGAGCTGCTGCGCGAAAACCCCTCCAGCGATGGCGACTCGCGCACGCTGCGCTACGCCGAAAACATCCTGATTTCCGGTCGTATCTTGTTGGAAATCATCAACGACCTGCTGGACTTGGCCAAGATCGAGGCCTGCAAGACCGAGCTGCGTGTCGAGTCGGTGCAGCCCGAACACTTGTGCAGCACACTGCTCGACCACGTGCGCCCATTGGCCGATCGCAAGAAATTGCAACTGGAACTGGAGGCGGAAGCCGCCCTGCCGGCTATTTTCACCGACGTCGGCAAACTGCGCCAAATCCTCTTCAACCTGCTTTCTAACGCCGTCAAGTTCACCCCCGAGGGCGGGCGCGTTTGGCTGCGTGCCCGGCGACTGGACGACACGCACATCGAAATCGCCGTCCGCGATACCGGACCCGGCATCGCCCCCGAGCACCACAAAGTCATCTTCGACAAGTTTCGACAGATCGACCAGTCGCCGACCCGCGAACACCACGGCACCGGGTTGGGACTGGCCATCGCACGCGAACTGACCTTTCTGCTAGGCGGACAGATCGGGGTGGACAGTCAATTGGGCCAAGGCGCCACGTTCTGGGTGAGACTGCCGACGGCCGCTCCCGAACCGCGCGACCGTCCGCTCGTCTCGCTCACCTGAAAGCGACCGCTGCTGGCCTTCTGCCGAACTGCGCTGGCATCGCCCGGACCGCCTTGGCCTGTTCAGGTCGCCTTATTCGTTCGGGAGCTTGTCCAGAATATCTTCGAAGTCGATGCGGAAGCCGCCTGTGGCATCCGGATCCTGCTCGAAAATGAAAATTAGCTGATCGCCGCAACTGAAGTGCACCCCCAGCAGCTTGTTGACGCCCAAAGCATAGCCTTCGGTCGGCAGGCCCGCCGTACTGGCGGCTTCCGACGCGATCGAGAAGTTGACCACCTCGGTGAACGCATCCGGATCAAAGTCGTCCAGCCCCTCGTCAGCCTTGGTCTCAGTGGCCCGGGCGATGAAACCCTCTGTTCCCACCGAGATCGTACGATCGCAGCGCACGTTAACCGGATCACTGCTCGTGTTTGGCTCCAGCCGCAGTTGCTTGAGTGTTACCGCCCCCGGCGTGTTGTCCCACGGATTCCAGGTACCGTAAGAAAATGCGGCCGTGTACGGCGTATTGTTCACGAAGATGACGCTGATACTGCCCTGACGTTCCTTGACGAGATTGGCTATGACCGTTCGTGGGCAACCGCCGCCGACGAAACCGGTGGTGAGCCCCAACGCCGATACCAACGCGATAATTGCGCCTTTGCTTTTCATCCTGCACACCCGCGTCAATTGCCGCCGACCGGCAGCCGGTCGCACTGCCACCGACAGGTGACGGCCCGGTTATCGGTTCTATCGGCTTTCGCCTGCCGACGAATATTAGCGGCACCCGCCCAGACTGCCAAATGTCTGCACCGACGCCAGTGGCTGACTGGCGGATCTTCGCTTGACCGCCGCTGGGTCGGCAGAATAATGGATTTAGGCGGGCACGGGCGCCAGCAGCGGCACATTCGTCGCCCGCGTCGCCAAGGAGCTGGTCCGCGCCCACCGAGTGGCCGATAAATAGGTGCGGCTGCTGGGGTAGCGCGCCGACCGGACCATTGTTCGGAAAGAAGGTAGGTTCCCATGCGTCTCACGATTCTGACAGTAGGACTAGCTCTGTGTGTTGGTCTTTCCCTCGGCGGGGGCTGCCTGCCATTGATCGACAATACGGTGCGCGAGCCGCTGCCCGGGCAGAAACTGGCTATCAGCATCGCCAAGCCTGATTCCGATCGCTCGGTAGCGCGCGGCACGGAAGTGAAGATCGAATGGTCGGCAGCGAACTTGACCGGACAGCCGGCAACGATCTCTTTCCACGTCGAATCGCGTCAGGCCACCCTAAAGAAAACGTTGTTGAAGCAGTTCGAGATGTCGGGCCGCGGCGACTCTGGTGTGGTCCGCTGGGACACGAGCGACTACTCTGGGCTGTATGCTATCATTGCGCGCATTGAAGCGGGCGGAGAGTATCGAGAGGCCACCGCCGTCGGCAAAATCACCGTCGACGCGCCGCCGACGTTCAAATTCACGGCCCCCACGGGGGACGTCACCTACCGTCGGGGCATTGATCCCGCCCTGACAATATCCTGGAAGGCCAGCGACGAGGACGCCAACTTGGAGATCGGACTCGATCCTGACACCGATCACGACAGTGGCAACGAGATCATCATTCTCGAACGCGAGCTGAGTTCCAGCGAGGGGGACGACGGTACCCGGACCGACGGTCAGTCGGACAAGACTGGCACGCGCGCTCGCGACGACGGATCCAGGGAGAATGAGACGCCGACGCATACGCCCACTGAGGGCGGTGGCGAAACCGAGACGGGCGGCGAAACTGGCAACGAGAGCGGCGGAACTTCCGGGGGATCAAGCGGCTCCTTTGCTTGGGAAGGCAAGGACAAAAACGGCAAGAATGTTGCCGTCGGAACTTACAACCTCTTCGCCAGAGTGAGCGACAGCGTCAATCCTGTGTTGTTGGTTGATGGCCCTGGGCAGATCACCGTTTCCGATGATGACAACGGGGCCAGTGGCAAACCAGAAATCACCGAGCCCGCCGAGGACACCGACTTCCTCACCAGCGACGAGAAGTTGACCATCGAGTATAAAACCAACCTGGATGACGACGCCTTGGTGGACATAAAGATTGATACCGACGATAACCACAAGAACGGCAATGAGATAACGATCTTGTCGCAGCAGGTTGTGGAGGCTGGCGAGGAACCCGATCCTTTCGACTGGGAGGGCAAGACGGCAACTGGGCAAGACGTCGGTCCAGGTATCTACCGCGTTTTCCTGGTCGCCAGCACTGGCGAGGGATCACCGCTGACGGCTGAAGCCGAGGGCCTGGTCTTCAGACGCGAGACTGAGAAACAGCCCTTGATAGCTTTGCTGGCACCCGCGAGTGCAACCACCGTGGATCCGGGGGATTATGTCACTATTCGCTGGCGCGACGACGACCCAGACGGAAACGCCACTATTCGCCTAGTGGTGGACGATGAGCCAGACCCGATGTCGGGCAGCTCAGAACGTGTGGAAATCCTTTCCGACCGTGAGGCTGAGCCGGACGGCGTACGGGACACGTTCGTATGGCAGGTTCCGTCCACCTTGGCGCCCGGCACCTACTACGTGCACGCTTTCATTGACGACGACGGGTCAGGCAACTCCAGCACTGCCCCAGGGCGGATTATCGTGCGCGATCCCGCGAACCAGTAGCCCAGCTCCACAAGCAGCTCACACGGCGGCCCGGCGGCGGCAGGCGGCCGGATCGCTATGCGCCCTCCCGCACTTTTTCAGAGCCCGTTCACGCCCTGGCGCAAGCGGCGGAAGCCACCGGTTCCTAACCTACTTGCAAATGGAGCCAAGTCGATGTAATATTATTAAAGCAGATGCTTGGCATGGTGGCGTGGTCCCCATCCCGTTAGCGGAGTGATACTGATGGGTCTCAATACTGTGCCGATCGGATCGCGAGTCCGCGTGACCGGGGTTCGTTTGGCAGGTGCGCGGTCCCAGCGTCTGATGGAGATGGGTCTCATCGAGGGGGCCGAATTGCAACTGATTCGCCGGGCGCCTTTCGGCGACCCGCTGCAATTGCGCTTGGGAGATTACGAGCTTTCGCTCCGCTCCAGCGAGGCGGAGCTGATCGACGTGGTTGCCGCGTGACGTGGACCTGCGTCAAAAGCGTTAGTCGTACGAGAAATCGCTCTTGACAACCGGCACCACGCCTACAGCCTCTAAAGCTGAAACCAACCAGGCGCTGGGGCCGCCGGACCAGGCAAGGCTCCTCATCGCCGTGGTCGGCAACCCCAACACTGGCAAGACGGCACTCTTCAACGCGCTGACCGGATTCCGGCGTCACGTGGCCAACTATCCTGGCGTGACGGTTGATGTCGGTCGCGGGACCGTCCGTGGCAGTCGGTTGCGGCTCGAACTACTCGACCTCCCTGGCACTTACAGCCTGGCGGCCACGGCTCCGGACGAGATGATCCTGTACGACGCGCTGTGCGGCCATCTTCCCGGATGGGATCCGCCGGCAGCTATTCTTGCCGTCGTGGATGCGTCCAACCTATCCCGGAACCTGTACCTCGCGAGCCAACTCCTTGAGTTTGGCCGACCGTTGGTGGTGGCCTTGAACATGATCGACGTCGCCGCTGCTCGCGGGATCAGCGTCGACGCCGAAAAGTTGTCGCAGCGATTGGGCGTCCCCGTCGTTCCGGTCATCGCTACCCAACCGAAGTCTGTGCGTCCACTGATCGCTGTGCTGGAACGAGTAGCCGGCGCGGCACCGCCGGCGACGTTTGTTCCGCTTCCGGAATCATGGCGCGCCGCCGCTGCTACACTGTCGGTGACCGCCCGACGGCCGCTGTCGCCTGCCGAAGCCCTGCGTGTACTGATCGACGCCAATGGTTACGCTGAGCGGCGTTACCTCGACGCTGGCGGTTATTACGAGACCTTGCAGGCGGCACGCCAGCAGTTGGAGATGCCGTCGACTGAAGCCGCCGCCACTGAAGTCCGCTGCCGATACGCTTGGATCAATGACGTTCTCAGCGGAGTGATAGAGCGGCAAGCCCCGCGCTGTGCCAACTGGTCCGAGTGTGTTGACCGCGTGTTGACGCATCGCGCCGGCGGACTGGTGGTGTTGGCGCTGCTGTTGTACGGCGTCTTTTGCGCCATTTACAGCGGAGCAGCACCGCTGATGTCAGCGGTGGACGGGTGGTTCGCGTGGCTGGCGGGCGTGACGACGAATCTCCTTCCCCAAGGAGTGCTACGCAGTTTGGTGGTGGACGGCTTGATCGCCGGCGTCGGCGGAGTGGTCGGTTTCCTGCCGCAAATCATGATCCTGTTCATGTTCATCGCGGTGCTGGAAGACTGCGGGTACCTGGCCCGGGCTGCCTTCATGGTGGACCGGCTCATGCGTCCGCTGGGTCTGAGCGGCCGCGCGTTTATCCCGCTGCTGTCAGGATTCGCCTGCGCCGTACCGGCCATCCTGGGGGCCCGTGCCATTGCCGACCGCCGCGAACGTCTGCTCACCATCCTCCTGACTCCATTCATGAGCTGTTCGGCACGGCTGCCGATCTACGTGCTGCTGATCGGAGCGTTTGTTCCGCCACGAAGTTGGCTGGGTGGCTGGTTGCGCTTGGACGCGCTGGTCATGTTGGGACTGTACCTGACCGGAGTGGTCGTAGCCGTGCCAGTGGCTGTGCTGCTGCGAAAGACGGTGCTGGCCGGCCCGCCAGCGGCCTTCTTACTGGAGCTGCCGAGTTACAAATTGCCGCGGCTGGCAGCGGTGTGGCAGCGCATGTGGCTGGCCGGCAGAAGCTTCCTGGTGCGGGCTGGCACAATAATCCTGGCTGTCAATCTCGTCGTGTGGGCCTTGGGCTATTTCCCGCGCGACCCAGCCATTTACGAGCGCGTCGCCGACCAGCGCCGCTCTGCCGACTGGGACGACGAGACCTTCCAGGCCCAGTTGGCGGGAGCTTACTTGCGCGACAGTTACCTCGGACGTCTCGGGCGGGCGATCGAACCGGCCTTGCAACCATTGGATTGGGACTGGCGCATCGGCATCGGCGTGCTGGCCTCATTCCCAGCCCGAGAGGTCATTGTTGCTACGCTCGGTACCGTCGCCAATCTGGGCGGGGCAAGCCCAAGCGACACGAACTCGCTGCGCCAGGCCATTCGCCAAATGCGACACGACGGCACCGACCGTCCCTTGTTCACACTGCCGGTCGCGCTATCATTGATGGTCTTCTTTGCCCTTTGCGCCCAGTGTGCCAGCACGTTGGTCATGATTGGGCGTGAGACCGGCTCATGGTGGTGGGCGGTGGCGTCATTCATCGGGATGACTTCCAGCGCCTATGCGGCTGCTTGGGCGGTCTCCGCAGGCGGCCGCGCAGTCGGACTGTGAAGATTCAGGGAAGGTCGCGCCAGCGCCTGAGGACTACGTGGGCGGCAGCACTTAGAGTGGTTTGCATGCCGCCCGGTGGACGCGTTGCCTGTCCGATCTCTAAGGCTCCATGAGTACGAACGTGAAGGCTGCGTCACGATACGCTGGCGGCGGCCCCAGCGTCTGCACGTGCACGCGAAAGTCCAAGGTTCGCAGGACAGGGTCGAAATCCAAGGCTTGGACCGCAACGAAGAGCTTCTCGGCTGGCTCGCCGGGCGCCAAGAACACCGGATGAGCGGTAGCTACCACCGGGAAGTCGCCCAGTTGCAGTCCCTCCAGGGGGAAGCCGTCTCGTATCTGGACTTGCAGTCGATACTTGCCCGTGGACTCACGGCTTGACGTCACGTAGTTGGGAGCCGTGAGGTTCGTACCAGCAGCGCTGATCTGAGCACGGGCCAGCACTCCCGGATCTCCAGGAGGACCCTGCGGACCGGCTGGACCTTGTGGGCCGGTTGGACCCTGGGGACCTTGCTCGCCCTGGGGGCCTTGTTCACCTTGCGGACCTTGTTCGCCCTGTGGGCCTTGTTCACCTTGCGGACCTTGTTCGCCCTGGGGACCTTGTTCGCCCTGCGGGCCTTGCTCGCCCTGCGGGCCTTGTTCACCTTGCGGTCCCTGAGGACCGGCCTCGCCTTGCGGACCTGGTGTGCCTGGGCGGCTCAGCCCGGCTTCCACATCCGACTGTAGCTGGTCGATGTCCTCGTTGAGTTTGCTGAGCCAGTACTGGTCCAGCAGGCTGGCTCCGATCGCGCCGCAACCGGCGTTGGACAAGGCACTAATGATCAGCACTAGTCCGAAGGCGGCCAAGAAACAGGTACGCATACTTCGTGCTCCTTCGGGCACTCGGAGCGGCCTGTCGCCCCGGCCCCGGCTTGAACAACGTCGGTGCGGCCTCAAGTGCCGTCTTCCGCACCTCTCACGAGGTTATAGTCCGACACGCGTCGAAAAGTCTACTATAAGTATCGACCGATAAAAGCCTTACGTCAGCAGTTGGGATGGTGATAGCCAGTGTTGCCGTCGGCCGCTTGTTCGAACCAGGCGACTCGCCCGCCGTCTACCGCACCATCACGCCAGTCTGGAAGGACTGGGTCTGGTGATACACGGCGCCGTGACGGTTGAAATAAGATTGCTCGTCGTATGTTATTTTGTTGTAAAACGTTACATCCTTGCGTCGGTACCCGATTTCGGTCACCGGCCAGTCGCTGCGGCCGGTCAGCAACCGGGCCAAGCGAGCATGCTCGGCGGTCGGCCCGAGTGCCAGGTTTGGTGGGGGTGCGGACGAGGAGCGAACGTCGATCACGGCTCCCGAACGCTCGGGTCTGCACCCGGCGAGCGCTATGAAAAGCGCTGCTCCTATGACGCACCAAGCCCTCATAGCAGTAGATCCTAGCCGGGCGCGGTCACGGCAGGTCAAGTCATTTGGCGCGGAAATCGTGACTCAGGCGACACTTGCCACGGCTCGCGTGATTACTTGGACGTGGCCGGACCAATGCCGATAAATGAGAAAGCTAGACATCCGCATCGCAGGCAGCGTCTGCCCAGCTTGCCTTGAGCTGTTCCGAAATCGGCACCAACCGGCCGGTCTCGATGGAACGTCGCTCCAGCCACGCGAGAATGACGCTGAGCCGGCTGGACGCCGGTGTGCAGCGTAGCGGAGTCGTGCCGCTGGTCACGACTTCGATGAAGTAGTCCAACTCGTTCCGTAGAGCGTCACCCCGGCAGGGAAATCTCTCCGGCTCGCCGGCGTCCCGGTACAGCAGCACGTCATCGCCGCCCGACATACTCCAGTGGAGTGTGCCGCTGTCGCCGTGAACCGTGACAGCCATGTCGAAGGGCCACGGGCCGTGGAAGATCCAGCCGCCTTCCAGAGCGACGTAGCGGCCATCCGCGTAGCTGTATGTCGCCGACACATGGTCGATGCCGCCCGAGGGACCGATGGAGCCGCGGGCGTAGACCTGGTTCGGGACGCCCAGCAGAAAGTGGGCGAAGTCCACGTCATGCACATGCAGATCGAGGATCGCGCCGCCGCTTTGACGCGCATCCAGCAGCCAGTTACCCAGCGAGTAGGTCGGCGCGGCCGCCAGCCGTCGAAGCACGGCGAATCGTACCGCTCCAATTTGACCGGCGTCGATCAGCTCCTTGATCTTGGTGTACTGCGGCCAGAAGCGCAAGCAGTGAGCGATCATCAGAACACGCTTGCTGCGGCGTGCGGCGGCGATCATGCGATTGCATCCGGCAGGGTGCAGAGCCATCGGTTTCTCGCACAGCACATGCTTGCCGGCTTGCAGGGCGGCCGCGGCAACTTGGTCGTGCAGAACGGTCGGTAACGTGATCAACACCGCATCGACACGGGTGTCGCCAATCAATTCTTCTGGGGTGGCGTAAACCGCGAAGTCGCCCAAGTCGACCTGCCCGGAGGCGCTACGCACGACGTCGATATTGCCAAGGGTATCGTTCCACATACCCCGGCGACGCGTCTCATCCTGGTCGCAGAGTGCCACGACGCAAGCGTGCGGATGATGCACCAGACGAGCGAAGTGGCTGCGTCCCATACAGCCCAAACCACAAATTCCGAAGCGTAACTTTTGCATGGTTGTTGCATAACCGGCCATCGGTCCAGGTGCAAGAGCCGCGCGGCCGGGTACCTGGTGGCGGGAAGAACCTCCTTGCTGCTACGGTCAGGGTCAGCGCTGCCCACCGCGCGTAGCCAGGTATGCCGACCATCGCCAAGAGCCGCTTCAGTTCTGGTGTTTGGCGATGCGGCACCGTCGAGAATCGAGGCCAAGACAGCGTGTACGGTGGATGCCTAGGCCGGGCTAGAGCATGCGCAGGGGCGCTTCTCTAGCGATGTGCTTTTGCCCCTGTAGCAAGGCTGAGCCTTACCGTGGTAGCGATGCAACAGAGTTGGGCAACATGGCACAGTTGCCAGTCGTGCGGGGATGGTGGCGGTGGTGAAGCCAACTTGTGGCAATAACCATGGGTTCTCTCGCGCGATTATCGGATGCAACAGTTGCGTCCTCTAAAAATACAGAAGTGATACTGCCAAGGGACACTTATGGACTGTGGGGTTGGTCCGGAATCGTAATATGTTTATCTGCAAATACTTAACTGGACATTGCATCGTGGGCGGGTATACAATCGTGCAGGTAGATTACGCATTCGATCATGGTCCCACAGAACTGCAAAAGGAGGACTGCCATGTGGAGGGGAAACGCAATTGTTGTGTCGGTGTTGACGGCTGCCTGTGCGGTTGTTCTGGGCGGGTGTCCCTTTAATCCCGGTTCGGCGCTGGGGTTGCAGGACTGGGGGCGTGATTTGTTGACTCTTCCGATTTCCGCCATTGTCGCTGAGCTCATAGATGAAGCCCAGGGTACGAACACGCCTGTCGATCCGAACGCGATCAGCGAGGATGTCTACAACCAGATTACGGAAGATCTCCAATCCGGCCAGGTGATCCCGGTCAAGCCCGGACCGCAGGGAGAACAAGGCCCGCAGGGTGAGCAAGGCGAGCCGGGGCCGCAAGGTGAACAGGGACCGCGGGGTGAGCAAGGGCCGCAAGGTGAACAGGGACCACCGGGCGGGCAGGGTGCACAGGGCCCGGCTGGTCCGCAAGGTCCGGCCGGTCCGCAGGGTCCAGCCGGTCCGCAAGGTCCGGCTGGTCCGCAAGGTCCTGCCGGTGAGGATGGCAAGGACCTGTACGCGGTCGCCATGGGCTGCGTTGCTAACAGCGGCGACGAAATCAATGGCTACGGCTACGTGGCCACCAAGGTTGCCGGCACGAATGGTATCTACGCCGTTGCATTGGTCGGCTACCAGTTCCCCGAGAACTTTGATCCGAACAATCTCGTGGTTCTGGTGACGCCTGGGGCCATTGTGCAACAGCAGATCGTCACTTCCTATCAGCCAGGTGTTGGGTACGGTTTCGTGGTGCAGTTCCGCGATGTATGGCTCAACCCGATCAATACGCAGTTCTGCTTCGCGGTGTATGACGTATCGGTTGATCCATACGGCGGCGGGGAGTAGCAATAGCAGCAGGAGTGGGAAGGATGAAACTCGCGGTGGTGATAATAGTGACTTGCGGGGCGCTGGTCTGGCCGGCTGCCGCCGATCTGATTACGACACAACACTTCGGCACGCTGGCTGAGGTGCAGGCCTATGTGGTTGACGGGTTCGACTTCGTGGCGCGCGGCGACACGGCGGAACTGCGCATCACGCGCGCCGACCCGCCGGCCCAGGCTGCCACGCCGTTCAACCTGTGGAACAATGGCATTCCCCACGGGTTCAAAGTGGTGTACAACGCCGGTGGGATCGCCGGCATCAGCATCGACGACCTGTACGTCGTGCAGATGCCGGTGACCATCGATCCGGCCACCAATGGTCTGCTGGTGACCGCGTTCACTGAGGGTAGTGGTCGGACGGTGCGGTTGGACAACCTGCGTCTGACGCTGCCCGGATTCGTCATGTATGACGTACCGGACGTGGCGCTGGCGCCGCCGACTGATTACCTGCTGATCGAAACCAGCTTGCCGCTGACGGACGGGTTCATCCTCAGCGGTACGGTGACTTTCAGTTGGAGCGGCAGCCTGCCGCCGGCGGCGGAAGAGTGGTTCGAAGTGGCACCCGTGGTAGTACCCGAGCCGACCAGTATGCTGGCCCTGGTCGGTGGCGTGCTGCTGATGGTGCGCCGGCGCGTAGCCGGTTGTTGAAGCACCGCTGCGACAGAGCCATCGTGGTGGCCGCGCCGACGGATTCTGGTGCGCCGGCGCGGAAAAATCCTAAAGCGGTGCCCCGTCGGCCGCGGGCAATCGGCCTCCCGCAGCGACCGACGGGGCGCCAGCGTTCAGCTCATGCTCAATGACGATGCGGCGAACAGAGCAGCCGATCGTCGCGCAGGTCACTCCCTTATCATATGGGCAATGTAGGCTTCGAGCTGCAACAGGCGGTCGCCGGCGAGCTTGGCGGCCTGAAGCAGTGAGGACATCGAATTGACCTCCTCCACCTGCTCGTCGACGAACCAGTTCAGGAAGCTGCGCGTGGCGTAGTCCTTTTCTTGATCTGCCAGCGCCACCAGCTCGTTGATTTGCCCGGTGACCTTGCGCTCGTGGGCCAAAGCCGCGGCAATCGCGTCGGTCACCGTCGACCACTCAGCGGGCGGCTCGGGAATCGCTTGTAATCGCACCTTTCCTTCGTTTTCCAGGACGTAGTCCAGAATCTTCAAGGCGTGTCCGCGCTCTTCCTCAGTCTGCTTTCGGAAGACGCGCGCCAGGTTTCGCAACCCCATGTCCTCGAACATGCAGGCCATCGACAGGTAAATCTGCGAGGCCAGGAACTCGTTAGTGATCTGGGTATTCAGCTTCTTGTTCATCGCTTCGGAAATTGGCATGACTGTCCACCTTTCGGGAAGTACCTGACCTGTTACCTTGTCTCAGCCGCCGTCCCGAACGGTCATCCTCCGGTGCGGTGCCGGATCGCCTCAGCGGGCACATCACCTATTATAGAAGCGGCCCCGTCTTACGGCCACCGGTCACCCACGGTGTACCCCGCCATTGCACCGCGGCGGCGTAAGCAGTCCTGCCCGGGGCGTGTGGCGTGGCAGAGCGATTTTCACTCGGCTTCCGAAGCCGTCACGGCTTCAGCCAGCTCGAAGTCGGGCGGTAATTCCTTGGTACCCTTGCACCGGGGATACGCAGAGCAGCCCAGGAAACGGCCGCGGCGTCCGTTGCGCACCACCATCGGCTGACCGCACTCATCACACATAACGTCGGTCACGACGGGCTTGGGACGTTGCGGGGCAGGCAACAGTTCCTCAGCCTGCTTCTTGGCTTCTCCGCGCAGATTAGCGTTGAACTTGCAGCGAGGAAAGCCGCTGCAAGAGAAGAACGGGCCGAACCGCCCGCGCTTCAGTTGCATCGGACTGCCACATTGCGGGCACAGCAGCGGCTTTTCGCCGGGCAGCACTTCGACAACCGGCCGCCCGGTGCGCGTCAGCGCGTAGCCCGGAGGCAGATCGTCGCCCGCGGCTGGCGGCTTCGGTGTAGCTTCCGTGACTGCCACCGGGGGCGGGTTGCTGGCGCTGTCTGGCGGTGGGGGCTCGGCGCCGGCCGCCGCCTTGGTCTGCTCGAGCTTTTCCAGGGGCATGGTGTGCCGACACTTGGGGAAGCCGGAACAAGCCACGAACTTGCCGCGCCGACCGGAGCGGACCACCATGGGGCGCCCACACTTATCGCAGTTCACGCCGGCGAGTAATGGAGGAGGGGCGGGCTTTTTTTCCAAACGCACGCCCTCGGGAAGTGGCGCGGTGTTCTTGCATTGCGGAAAGCGATTGCAGCCCAGGAATGCCCGCCGGCCTTTACGTTTGACTACCAGCTCTCCCGTGCCGCACACCTCGCAGGGGCGCTGGAGTTCCTCTTCGCGAACCAGTCGCAACGGCTGGCCGCTTTCGTCGCAAGGTATGGTCTGGCGGCAAGCCGGATACCCGCTGCACCCAAGGAAGTATCCGCTACGCGACTGACGCACCAGCATGGGCCGTCCGCAGGCTTCGCATTGGTGCTGTGTGGGTCGAGCCACAACGGGTTTTCCGTCGCGATCGACGTTCAGCGTGCCTTTGCAGCGCGGGTAAGCACTGCACGCCAGGAAGCGGCCGCTCTTGCTCCAGCGGTAAACCATCGCCGACCCGCACAGCGGGCAGTTGTGTTCGCTGGGCTGGCTGCGCGCCGTCTCCATGTTGTCGGCGGCCTTGTCCAGCAATTCACGGAAAGGATCGTAGAATTCGTGCAGTACCTGCACCCAGTCCAGGTGAGCATCCTCGATCTTGTCCAGTTCATCCTCCATGTGCGAGGTGAACTTGACATCCATGATCTTCGGAAAATGCGCCACCAGCTTGTCGGTTACCAGCTCGCCCAGCGCCGTAGGGTAGAACTTCCGATCCACTTGCTCCACATAGCCGCGTGTCTGAATCGTATCAATGATCGTCGCGTAAGTGCTGGGCCGGCCGATTCCTTCGGCTTCCAGCGTCTTGACCAGGGAAGCCTCCGTATAGCGCGGCGGCGGGGCCGTGAATTGCTGCCGCGGCTGCACATCCACCAGTCCGACCGTCTGTCCAACCTCGAGCGCCGGCAATAGTTGTTCCTCGGTCGAGATGCCGGCAATGCGCAGGTAACCATCGAAGACCAGCTTGCGCCCACTCCCGGTCAGACGCGCCGTACCAGCCGACGTTTGACATGTCACCGTCACGGTGGTCGAATCCCATTGGGCCGGCGACATTTGACACGCCACGAAACGCTTCCAGATCAGCTCGTACAGTTTGTACTGCTCGGTCGTGAGGGCTTGGCGGACACTCTCCGGCGTGCGGAACGGGTCGGTCGGGCGGATGGCTTCGTGAGCCTCCTGGGCCCGCTCGTGACGCTTGGCGTAGATGTTGGGCTGCGCCGGCAAATACGAATCGCCGAACTTCTCGCGGATGTAGCGTCGGGCCGCTTCGACAGATTCGGCGGACAGATTGGTCGAGTCGGTGCGCATGTACGTGATCAACCCGACCGGTCCTTCGCCGTTCAGGTCCAAGCCCTCGTAGAGTGCCTGAGCGATGCGCATGGTGCGCGTCGCGGGGAAATGCAGCACGCTGCTGGCAACCTGCTGCATGGTGGCGGTGGTAAAGGGGGCCGGCGGTCGCGTGCTGGTGCGCTTGGTGCTCAGGTCGCTGACCGTCAGTCGCGGCAGTCGCGCCTCGTCCAGCGTTCCGACCAGGCGGATACGCTCCAGGTTCAGATGCTTGTAGTCTTCCCAAGGCTCGCGCTGCACGCTCGCGATGCGCAGACCGAAGGCTTCGGCCACGGTTCGGGCTTGCTCGACGTTGGCGGCTGCGAACGACTGGCCGTCGAGTTCCACCAGTTCCAGGCGCAGGCTGCCATGGCTGGCCAGCCAGCTTGAAATCTCTTTTTGGCTGCGCTCGACGCCGGTGATGAACTCTTGCCAGCGCTCACGCAGGGGCGCCGCCTGAGCGGCGTTGCCACTGACCAACAAGTACAGCTTCCAGCTTTCCTCAGGCACGAACGCGCGGATTTCGCGCTCCCGCTCGACTATCAGTCGCACGGCCACCGACTGCACGCGACCGGCGGATAACCCCTTGGCGATCTTCCGCCACAACAACGGACTTAACTCGTATCCGACTATGCGGTCGAGTATTCGTCGCGCCTGCTGGGCATTCACGCGGTCGAGATCGATCTGATGCGGGTGCGCAAAGGCTTGCGTGATGGCAGGCTTTGTTATTTCATTGAAAATTACGCGGCGGACCTTTTCTGCTGGCAGCTCGAGGGCTTCGACTAGGTGCCAAGCGATGGCTTCGCCCTCGCGGTCAAGGTCGGTGGCCAAGTACACGACGTCGCATTCGGCGGCAAGCTTCTTGAGCTCGCTGACAGTGCGGGCTCGGCCGCGTACGATCTCGTAAGTTGGCCGGAAATTGTTACTTACGTCCACTCCAAACTCGCGGGTGGGCAAGTCGCGCACGTGACCGAGCGAGGCTTTGACGATGTAGTGACGGCCCAGGAACTTGTTGATCGTCTTAGCCTTGGCCGGCGATTCGACTATCACCAGCGCGCGGTGCTCTTCGGAACGTCTGGCCATCTCTGACACCTAAATCTTGATGCGGCAACAACTTGTCCGCTGCGATCCCGGGCGGCGACCTCCCCCTGACGCCCGCCAACGTTGATGGACTATCGGAAGTTCGCCGTTGCGACTTCCCCTGATCGTTAGCCTGCTAGCGGCGGCTGTCAAGCGGTAACGAAGGCGGGGCGTGTTGCCGCCCACATGCTGACTGCACCGAACTTTGTCCGACATTGCAGCGCAAGCGCTCTGCCAGACTCGTCAGCGAGCGGATATCATGATGCACAGCGCACGCTCAGCGAGAGTGGCGGAATTGGCAGACGCGCTAGATTTAGGTTCTAGTGGGCTAGCCCCGTGCGGGTTCGAGTCCCGCCTCTCGCAGTCGACTTGCCACGCCTGATGAACAGCGCTTACTCCTCTCGCAGCCAGTCGATCCACAGTCGGCAACGCGCAAAATCCACCGTGCAGGACCGCATTTCCCGGAAGGTCGGCATGCCCAGGAGAATGTCCAGTTGGACGCCCAGCGCCGGACTGAGCACCTCGTCAAGCACGTTCAAGCCTAAGCCACCATAGTTGCTGAACTTGCGGCCGGCAAGTTCGAGGTTCACGCCGGGGCCGAGCGAGACCGAGGGCGACTCCCCCGAGCCTACGCCCAAAGCCAAACCGGAACGAATCGACGGCAGCTCTTGGTCAGGGAAGAGGAGTTTCAGACGTGTCGGTGAAAGCGCCACGGCGTCGGCGCCCGTGTCCAGCAAAGCCAGTGCCGGCTGCCCCTGGAGCTTCACCGGCACGATCAGCTTGGCGTCGGAAATGAGGCGTAGTTCGGCCGGGCGGCCGGCGGGCTCCGCTTCTGTACTGGGTGAGAGCAGAAGCTGTCCGCTGGCGAAATCCAACGTCAGGCGGGCTCGGCCGAAAACACCGGTCCCGATCACGCCGTCTGCTGCGTTCATGATGGCAGCACGCACGTCGAAGACACGCGTCAGCACGCGGCGACAGCGGATGTTACCGATTTGAAGCTCGTCGATCAGCGCCTGGCCACTTTCGGTCTTGCCGGCCACGCCGCGCACGCTGGCCTTAGCGATGGACTTGATACCGATTTCGTCGGCTACAGTCTGGTCCAGGGCGACCATGATGCTGCCGCCGGTATCGACCACCATACGATACGGCCCGCGTCCGTTGATCAGCACGTCGCAACTGGGGAGATTGAACATGACCAGCGGTGGCATGGGGGCGGCGCCGTGCTGGACAATCTGGTTCAATGGCGTATTGCCGACCGAGCTCAAGAACTCGGCCACGCCGTCGATGGCTTCGCCCACAAAGGTCTCCGGGTAGCCGTGGCGCGGATCAGTCAGACGTTCAGCACGGCGCAACAGGTCCGCCAGGCCATCCAGGCGGTCGCCGGTGAAACGTGCCGCGAACACATGGTAGAGGTCCTCGGCAGTCAGGGTCGGCAGGGTCTCCAAGTGGGCAGCCAGTTCGAGCGCCCGCTCCAGTTGGCCGCGCGCCAAGTGGATTTCAATCAGGACGCGCAGCGCCACACGGTCATCGGTCGGGGTGGGCAGGTCGCTGGCCAGTTCCTCCGCCTGGAGCAGTCGTCCGGCGCGCCACAGGGCCCGGATGATGCGCGGTTGCAGTTCCTGGGCCAGAGTTTTCTTCTTGAGGGCCTGCTCAGCCAGCTTCAGACCCGCTTGCCAGTCGTCTGCGCGCCACGTTGTGTCGAGGGCTTCGCGGAAGGCGGCTACCGAGTGGTCGCGCTCCGCCCGCTCTACCGCTGCCGGCACTTTCTCCTTCCAGGGGTTGTCTGGTTGCTGGCAGCCGGGGACGAAAAGCATGAACATCACCGCCCACACTGAATCAGGTAGCATATTCAGTCTCGCTGCGTATGCCGGATGGCGCGGCCCCGCGCTGGGGCAGCGGTCGCCGATCGCATTGTAGCAGCAAATCAGCGGCGCGCCGGCAAGCGCGCCTCGCCGCGTGATCGGGCGGGGCGCAAGCCGCGTGCTTCGGCCTCTTGCGGCGAGGAATAAAAACGTAGGTTGGTCGCCGAGATCTTGCGGACGTATTCCGAATCGGGCGCGTGGTAGATGCTGGACCTGATCGAACCGTAAACGATGTCGAAGCTGGGTTGCCCGACCGCCTCGCGCAGAAAGCCGGCGATGTCCTTTTCCAGGTTGGGAATTGTGCTCAGCATATCTGTGCCGTGGGCCGTATGCCCGGCGAGGATGCGCACACTTACTCCGTGGCCGCGTTGCGCCAAAGTGTAGGGGGCGTCGCGTTCGTCTTCGGTAGCCAGCAACAGGACTTTTCGCCCCGTGATTTGGCCGATGTCGCCAGCCGAATCCAGTCCCAGGTAATCCAGTCCCGGCGAAAGACCGACGATCGCGTCGACGCTGCGGTCGCCGGCGGCGTATTGGAGGGCGACACTGCACCCGACACTGGCACCAACCAGGGCGAAGCGTGCCCGGTCAATGCCGGCCTGGGCTGCCAGCCAGTCATAGGCTCCGCGCACGTCGTTCTGCATCTTGCGGAACAGTTCACGATCGCGCTCCAGCACCGCCTGCCGCGTCTCGGTGGTCGCACTTTCGCCGTGGCCACGCAAGTCCAGAGCCAGCACGGCGAAACCCACCTCGTGCAGCGGGGCGACCAACGGTTCCCAGGCCCGCCGATCGCTGCGGTACATGTGCAAGAGAATCACCATCGGGGCGGCACCGTGGCGCGCGACGGGCGGCGGATAATAGTCGGCGTACAGGCGCACACCGTCGGCCGCCGGAAAGCTCACCGCTTGTGCCTCCAGCGCCAGGGCCGACGGCAAGGATGTGGCGGCCGCGATCAGCGCCGCCCGACAGCAAGCTCGTCTTGCACGCGACATGGTCGGAGTCTCCCATGCGTGTCTGTTGGCCGACAGTCTGTTCCCGCACGCGCTCAAACCGCGTCAGAAATATGCGCTTGTCTGCCGGTGCCGCGCCGCTGGCGTCATCATTTGCTCAGGCGTGCTTCAGCGGCGACGAATAAGGCCAGCGACCGCGGTTGCGAGCATGACGCCGGCCGGCTCGGGAACGTACTGGACCACCAGCTTCGGACGCAGATCCGGACCGGCGGCGTAGTCCATGGTATGGAAGTACCCGAGGCGCGACGCCCCCGCTTGGATCTCCATGTAGAATTTCAGCAGCCAGCCGTAGTGCTGAGTATGTCCCGAAACCTGGTTCCTGACCAGATCGAGGACGTTCCAGTCGATCCATCCGGTGTAGAAGCTGTCGCCCACCGACGCGCTGGCCCAAACCTTAGAGTCGTCGTAGGCCGGGTGATTGTTCCAGGTGACGGTGGACTCGCTCCAGGGACCGGTGATGCGCTTCACGTCCACCGGCAGGCCGCCGGCAGCCGGTTCGGTTCGATACTGGTAGAGCGAGAGCTTGGCTGAAGTGATCAAATCCGGGTTGCTGGGCAGACTGGAGAGGTCGAACTGCACCAGTCCGCGCACGAAACCCAGGCCGAAATACGTTCCCTTGCCCAGGAGCATGTCGACGGATTTGCCGAAGTTAGTGTCCGGGTTGATACTCTGAACGTAAGTGTCCTTGATGGGATGCAGGGTAACTTCGTCGGCCGACGCGGCGGTCGCCAAGAGAGCAGCCGCACTGAAATACACGATAAGATGACGCAGCCGATTCATCCTCCAAGCCTCCTCTCTGGACAGTTGCCTGTGGCCGGCGCACGGCACTTACGGCACTACTGCCGCCGGCCGCTGTCAAATAGAGTTGCCCTCGGTCGGCCCACCTGACCGAACCCATTTCATGATAACGTGCCGCAGCGCGTGCGGCTAGGCCAGAGGGCGGAGTGCGCCGGCGACACCGATAAGCATCCGCTGCCCAGCGTGCCGGCCGGGCTGGAAGTCAAGCGCGGCTGTTTTTCTTGCCCCTGCCAGGTGAGAAAGGAATGATCTCTTATGCGATGCACGACACAGCGTCTGGTGAAAACCGCCGTCAATTATTCAGGGTGTTGTTGGCTGGAGCGGGTGTGCGTGCCACCATCGGGAGCGTGCCCGACTGCTACCTGCTAGACGCGCATTCCGAGGGTTTCGGAGCGATGGTGCCGGGGCGCGAACCGCCGTTGCTAATCGGGCAGACCGTCACGGTACGCGTCGAGTACGCGGGCGTAGTGGGCTGCGGACGCGCCACAGTGCGCAACGGCCATCACCGGAACGGGCGCTGGCGTTACGGCTTCGCGGTGCAGATGGACGACCGCAATCTGCGCCGCGCGCTGCGCGAGATCGCCATCCGCGTGCAGCGTAAACGGCTGAACCGCATGGCCCAGCGTACCTGATGGTTGGAAGCCGAACGCCGATCGCGTCAAGGTGTTGCCACGCGGCGCGCCGGAGCTGATACTCACCCAATGCGGCTGGCGGTGAGTGTCAGGCTGTTCGGCAGTTCATGTAAACGGCCTGCCGGTTGTCAGTTTTTCCGGTCGTCGCTGCCTTTGGCAGCGTGGCTGTTGGTCCTGGGACTGCCAGGTTGCGCCGAGCTCCGGCACGCCAACAGCGCCGCCTACGTCACGCGCGGCGTCCGGGGCAATGACGAATCCAACGAATTGGTGGCGTTCAAAGCCTGGGTGCTGTACCCGGGGCGCGACATTCTCACGCTCGATTGGCTCAGGCGGTGGCTGCTCGGCGATGAGGCCTGGAATGCCGACACCGATTGGAGTGGTGGAACCTCCTTCTGCGAGCCGCGCTCCGCCGAAGACTTGACACCGCAACGTGTGGCCCTCGGCCCCTGCACAAACCCGCCGCGACCGCCCTTCCGGGTGTTGAAGCGGCGGCGCGGGGTGTCGCCGGGGAGTTTCATCGGCAGCGATGCCTCCGGCCGCCGGTTCTTGTTCAAGCTGGATGACCCGCGCTACCCGGAACTGGGCAGTTCGGTGGCGATCATCGCATCGCGTATCTTGTGGGCGCTGGGATACCGTGTGCCACCGGTGTATCTGGTGCGGGTGGAGGGGACGGGGGACGAACGGCTGGACGGGCAGCGGGCAACGGCCACGCTGTACCTCGACAACGTGCGTGGGCACTTTCGCTTCGACTGGTTTCGTCACCGCCGCGAGGCGCGGGCCTTGCGGATCGCCTGCGCGTGGATCAACGACGTGGATCGCGGCGGACGTAACAACTTGGTGATCTGGGATGGTCAGCGTGCCTTGTACTACCTGATCGACTTCAACTCTTGCCTCGGGGCCTGGCAGGGGCGACCGAAGGAATCCTGGCGCGGGTGGCAGCACGAAGGCGACCCGCTCTGGGCGCTGCTGCGTCTGATCTCCCTGGGGCAGTGGCATGCGGAGCCTGACCCGCGGCAACGGATCGTGTCGCCGGCGGTCGGACGCTTCGATAGTTGTCTTGCGCCGTTGCGCTGGCGTCCGCAGTCGCCGAACACGGCCTTCGATCGCCTGACTGCCGCCGACCTGGAGTGGATCGTCGAGCGTATTCGCCGTTTGGACCGACCGCAGATCGAGGCGATCGTGTCAGCGGCCCAGCTTAGCGATCCTGCCGACGCGCAGTACCTGGTCGATGCGCTCTTGGCCCGGCGGCAGCGCATTCTGGAGACCAGCGCGCCCCGATGAGCGGAAGCACCATCGTGTTCCCGACGGACGTGGAGTCACAGCGCTAGCAGTCGCGGTGGGTTAATCGAGAGCTGGTTCAGCGCGTCCCGATCGACGACGACGGGCAGGCCGAAGCCCGGCGGCGCGCCGATACTTCCGCCGAATCGAAAGCGTACCGGTTGTCGGGCTACGTCGGCTCGCAGGAGCCACCGCCCGAACGCTCCTTCCACGAACCGGACCTTGGGGCAGGTTTCCAGGAACAAGACGCCGGCGGCGCTGAGAATGCTGGTCTCGCCGACCATGCAGCCGAGCTGCACGTCCAGGCCGGCGGCCAAGGCCATTCGGGCGAGACGTAACGCCGGTAACAGACCCCCGTTCTTGGCGATGCGGATATTGAAAATGCGCACGCCCCCGGCGCGAATCAGCCGCTGCCCGTCGTCGAGAGTCAGCAGGGACTCGTCGACGGCCAGGTCGCATTTGGTATGCTGCGCCAGTCTGGGCAGGTCGGCGTCGGCGCTGTCCGCCAACGGCTGTTCTATAGCGCACACGCCCAAACGCTCCAAGGCGGGTACTGCCGCGCGGGCCTCCTCCAGGGTCCAGGCCCCATTGGCGTCGACGCGCAAGGTGACCTTCCCGCGCGACAGACTCTTGCCGAGCGTGCTCGCCGCCCACAGTAAGCGCTGTTCCCAGCCCGGGACTGCTACTTTGAGCTTGAAATCGCGCAGTCCGTACAGGCGCTGGAGGCGCAGGAGCGATTTCAGCCGGCGCTGGCTGCGGCCGACGACGATTCCGGAGTAGCGGACCTGCGGGAGGCAGCCGGGCGCGCCGAAGCCGGGCAGCCCCAACCACCCGGCAGCCTCACTCAGGCGGCGTTGAAACACGCGTCCGGCCAGGTCCAGCAGCGCCAACTCGACCGCCGCCCGGGCCGCTGTCACCACCCGTCCACCGACCTGCATCGGCAAGGACTCGCTGAACTCAAGCACCTCGACGAATGACGCGGCCCGGAAGCTGCTCAGCCGGGGAGCGAAAAGATCGACGATGTCCGTCAGCACCGACTCAGCGGTCTCGCCGGTGACGTAGGAGCGGGCCACCGCCTCACCGTAGCCGGCTTGATGCGCGTAGGGAGAGCCGGCGGTCAGTTCGAGGATCAGCGGGTCGGCCAGGTCGCGGGCAGCCGCAGCATGCTCGAAGCGGAAGCGCAGCGGAATAGCGAGTTGATATATCCGCAGGCTGCGCAGTTGCAGCGGCGCGCTCATGGCGAGACTGATACCGAGGCTCGTTCGAGTGGAATGGCCCACAAGCCGGTGGATTCGATCGCCGCGACACCCGCTGCGCTGAACAGGTAATCCAGCGCCTCTTCTACTGGCTTGGTGGGCGGATCGCGGTAATAAACGTAGATCACCTTGGCCAGCCCGTAACGTTCCGACTCAATTTCCTCGACTGACGGAAAAGCCGGTGCCCCACGCTGTTCCATGCGCAAGCCCAGGTAGCGGACCCGGCCATCGTCGTGCCCGATTCCGGCGAAACCCAGCCCCAGCGGATCATTGGCCACACGTTCCACGATTTCTGCGTCCGAAGCGCACACCTGCCAGGTGGCATCGGCAAACCAGATGTTGGCGATCGGCCCGAGGACCATCCCGCCACGTGTTTCTTTGGCCGGTCCGTAAAGATGAATCGGCCCGGAGAGTTCGGGAATCTGCTCGCCGGCCAACTCTTGCCAGTCGCTGATGCGCTTCTGGAAGATCAGACGCAGATGGCGGGCAAAGACGGCGTCCAGCCGATTGCTGCGGTGCACGTACAGGGCATAGCCGTAGAACGCCACGCGGCGCCCCGCCAGACCCGCATTCGCGGGAATGGCGGCCGACGCCGGCACGCCGCTGGCCGGCTGGCTGTCCGCGGCTGCGCTGCTGAACATAGTCAGCTCGCGCGGCGTGATGAGTCGGTCGGTACAGGCCAGGTCGCATTCGCCGCGTGCCAGACTCTCGAAGCCGTGCTGCGAGAGGTAGACGGGGGAGACCTGTTCGGTGAAGAACGTCGGCGCGCGGGCGTCGCGCAGCCAGGATTCGACCAGCTCTACCGGTATCTGGGCTCCGGCCAAACGGATCTTCAGCGACGCCGGTCCGGAGTGGCAACCGGTCAGGAGCGTACTCGACAACAGCACCAGCAACCCGAAACTTGGAATGCCGGGGGCATGTGCGGACATGCGCTGCCGGTCATGTCCGCCGGGTGGCGGTTGTAAGCGTGGTCGGGCGCCCCGTAAACTACCCGCTTGTTCGTGTCCGGGCGGGCGGCAGCGGGCGGCGGGAGCAGCGCCGGAGCGCCGGCCCGGCTCGATGGCAGCAAAGGGATCAGCGTGATGGCGACCGCGACGACCGTAGCTGAGTTGAGCAAACATGTCGGCCAAACGGTAACGCTACATGGCTGGCTGTACAACAGCCGTTCGAGCGGCAAGCTCCAGTTCCTCATCCTGCGCGACGGGACCGGGCTGTGCCAGTGCGTGCTGGAAAAGAGCGCGGCTAACGCCGAAATGTTTGCCACCGCCCGGCGCCTGGGGCAGGAGTCGTCGCTGACGGTCGAGGGGGTGGTGCGGGCAGACCCGCGCAGCGTGGGCGGCTACGAACTAGCCGTCAGCGGGCTGCATGTCATCCAGAACGTCAGCGGCTACCCGATCACTCCCAAGCCGCACGGCATTGACTTCTTGATGAAGAACCGCCACCTCTGGTTCCGCTCCCAACGCCAGTGGGCCATCATGCGCATCCGTCATACCATCGTCGATGGAATCCGGCGCTACTTCAACGATCACGGGTTCATCCTGATCGACACGCCGATCTTCGCGCCGGCGGCCGGCGAAGGTTCGCAGACACTGTTCGCGGTGGATTATTTCGGCGAGCCGGTCTACCTGGCGCAGACCGGGCAGCTCTACGTCGAAGCCGCCATGATGGCGCATCGCAAGGTATACTGCTTCGGGCCGACCTTTCGCGCCGAGAAGAGCAAGACCCGGCGCCACTTGACCGAGTTCTGGATGGTTGAGCCGGAGATCGCCTTTGCCGACCTGGACGCTGTGATCGGACTGGCCGAGGATTTCGTGTACGAGCTGGTGCAGCGCGTGTTGCGCGAGCGGCGCCCCGAGCTGGAGTTGCTCGGTCGCGACCTGTCCAAGCTGGAAGCCATCCAAAAACCGTTCTATCGGATCACCTATTCGGAGGCGGCCGAGCTGTTGCGCGGCCCGCGTGTTCGTCAGATGCTGGAGACCGATCTGGAGCAGGCACGCCGCCGGGTGGAAGAGCTGAAGCAGCTTATCGCCGAGAAGGAAGCGCAACGCGCGGCTGCGGGGTTGAAAGAGTGGCAAGCCGACAAACTGGCGCAAGAGATACTCGACGCCCGCGAAGAGCTGGCAGATGCCGAGGAGGCGGTGCGTAACATCCCGCACCACATGGAGCTGGCCGCCAATTTCCAGTGGGGCGGCGACTTGGGCGGTTCGGACGAGACCATCATCGCGCGCCTGCACGACCGACCGGTCTTCGTCACCCATTATCCACGCGGCTGCAAGGCTTTCTATATGAAGCGCAACGCCGACGACCCGCGCGTGGTCAACAACTGCGACCTGCTGGCGCCGGAGGGCTACGGCGAGATCATCGGCGGCAGCCAACGCGAAGACGACCTGGACGCTTTGCTGGAACGCATGCGCGAAGAAGGGTTGAAAGAGGCCGACTATGAGTGGTACCTCGACCTTCGCCGTTACGGCACGGTTCCTCACGGCGGGTTCGGTCTGGGCGTCGAGCGCACCGTGGCGTGGATCTGCGGCCTGAAACACATCCGCGAAACGATTCCGTACGCGCGCATGATGGGACGCATCTATCCCTGACATGCTGGCGAATGCCCGGAGCGTCCCCCCCGCCCGGTGTGGCCCATTACTCGCCGGGCGACACTTCGCCGCGCTCTAAGCGGACCTTTTCAGCCGTCGGCAGCCGGGCGTACAGCAGCAGATTCCGCATTATCCGCAAAGCGCTGTCCGGCTCGTAGCCGCGCACGCCATAGACCGGCGTGCCGAGCAGGGCTACGCTGAGGTCCACCGGACTGTAGATGACCACCCAGCGGCGACCGCTGAAGAAGCCGAGCAGATGGGGGTACTCCTGTCCGGCGGCAGTACCGCGGGCGGTACGCCGGTAACCCACTCCGGCCAGGTCGATGGCCCCCGGAATACCCCGTCCGGTCAGGAGGTAGGAATCGGGCGGGAGGGCCTGCGGGTCGGTCCGCAGCGCCTTGCGCACCTCAGTCTCCACGGCCCGGATGAACTCGGTCTGGCCGCCGGCGGCATCGGCCAACAGCGTTCCCCCAGCGTTCAGGTACTGGCGCAGCCCGCGTAGCTCTGCGGCGCTCAGTTCGAACGCCCCCAGCCCGGTAATGTAGGCCACATCGAAGTTGCTCAGTTCGGGAGAGTCCAGAGTCACACCGCTGGTTACCAGCAGACGCGTGGCGGCTTCGTTGTTCATGTACGCTTCCAGGCGCGACCAGCCGAAAGGCTCGACATCCCAGCGCCCGTCGTAACGAATGCGCGCCAGCCGCACCGTGCGTTCGACCTGGGTCTGGCGCGGCGCGATGAGCGGCGATTGCAGCCGGCTGCGGATGGTCGTCTTGTCGGTAGCGTACAGGTAAACGTTGGCTCCCAGCTCGAAGTCCGCCGACCGCCCGCGCACGGCGTAGCGGTTCCAGGCGTCGGCTATGTCCTGGGCGCACAAGAGCATCAACATGCGCACCCCATTGTCCACGGCCAGCAACGGCGGAGGCGAGTCGATCCGAAACTGCACCGCGCCGTTGAGCAGGGGATGATCGGCCGGCAGCGGTCGCAATGGGTACTCCGGCAGTGCCCGGCGGGCGAGTTCCTCGAAGGCGGCGCGAAACTCCGCGCTGCCCTTGCCGGCCACGGCGAAAACCAGCCCGCCGCGTAGACAATACTCGCGCAGCCGCTGCACGCCCACCTCATTGAACTCCCACTTGGATTCGCCGCGCAGGTACAGCACCGGTGCCTCCAGCAGGTCTTCCAGGCGCCCATCGAGGCGGACGACTTGCCAGTTCAGCAGGCGTTCGAAGCTGTGACTGGCATAGCGCGTCAGGCCGGCCACGTCGCGTGGGCGGGCGTTCCAGTCCAGGCCGTACTCGAGCTTGTTGAACAGCAGCGGGGCCCGCCCGTGACACAGGAACATCAGCGCCCAGGCAGTGTTGTGCAACGTGTCTTCGGCACTGCTGGCTTTCCAGCAGCCTTCCGGGTCCTGCTCGGCCAGCAAGGTGGCGGCTTCCTCACGAAACCAGTCAGTCTCGCCGAAGTACTTGCGGCCACTGGCCCTGCCGGCGCGTTCGACCCCATAGAGGTAGTAGTAGTGCCAGCGCGGGTCGCCGCGCGGATTAGGTGGCCCGTACTCGCGTCCCAACCATTCCAACCCCCGCTGGATGGCTGCCAACAGACCAGCCGTCTGCACTTGTCGGTCCGCGTAGCGCTGATCCAGGACCACCAGCAGCGTACCGACGCCGGCGGCCGTCATGCTGCCGGTGCTCTCATGCCCGGCCTGATAACCCCAGCCGCCGTCCACGTTTTGGAAACGCAGCCAATGGTCGCCGACGAGTTCCCAATACCAGTCGGGTACCGAAAGCCCGGCCTCGGCTGCCATCCATACGCCCAGTACGCCGTACTGGCTGTTGGAATGGTCCCAGCGGCCGAGTTCGCCGCCGGGCGGAGGTGCCTCGTAGTCGTAGGCCCCGGCCGCATCGGTCCCGCGCCCGCCGACCGCTTTGAGCAGCCAGTCAAGGTCCTGCTGCAAGCGGGCGGCATAGGTTTTGCCGGGCACCAGTGCTAGCACATGGGCGCGTAGACCATAGACGTAGGTACCGTGGATGGTCTGCTCGGCCAGCCAGGTCAGCGAACGAGCGGTGCTCTCCTCGCGCGGGTTGCGACCGGCATACAGCAGCGCCAGCAGTGCCAGCGCGCTGCTGCCGGCCCAATCACGATGGTTGGGGTCAAGCCGCTTCTCCCAGTGGCCATTGGAGTTGCGCTGCTGCTCGATCCAGGCGGCGCCGCGCTGAATCGCGGTCTCGACGGCGGCGTCGCTGACGGACGGGGTCTCGGCGCACCAGGCTGGCTGGGGCAGCAGCCAGATAACCGCTGGCAGCAGCGCGACGAACACGCTGCCGGGTCCGGGAAAACTGGCTGGCCGTCGGCGGGAAGCAAGCGCAGCTCCGGAGGGCCTCTGGCAGCGCTTGACTGGGTGACGTACAATCAAATGTTCAAGTATCAAGGCAGCACTTTCGACGTCATCACCCATACTCTGTGGGAGCCTGACGGTTGGCCGACGGCCTAGAGGATAGTCAAATCTGTCGCCTGGTGGTAGAGCGTCAGCTCATCACACCTGATGAGCTGCGCGCGGCGACTGACCAGCAGCGCCAACTGGCGGCCAGCGGCCATGAGCGGCCGATCAGCGAGATTCTGGTGGATCTGGGCTTCCTGACGCGCACTCAGTTGCAGCGTCTCCAGGGTTCAAACGACGACTCGGGTGGCCGACCGGCGCAGCAGATCCCCGGCTACCAAATACTTAACAAGTGCGGGGCTGGAGCGATGGCGGTCGTGTATCGCGCCAAGCAGCTCAGCCTCAACCGCACCGTGGCGATCAAGGTTTTGCCGCGCCGGCTGAGCAAGAATGCCGAGTTCGTTGAACGATTCTATCGTGAGGGGCGTGCCGCCGCCCAGCTCAATCACCCCAACATCGTGCAGGCCATCGATGTGGGCGAGGCCAACGGATACCACTACTTCGTCATGGAGTACGTCGAGGGCTGCACGGTCTATGACGAGCTGGCGCAAGGCAAGGTGTACAGCGAAGCCGAAGCCGTGGACATCATCACGCAGGTGGCCCGGGCCCTCCAGCACGCGCACGAACGCGGGTTCATCCACCGCGACGTCAAGCCCAAGAACATCATGCTCACCAAGGAGCGCGTGGCCAAGCTGGCCGACATGGGGTTGGCCCGTGAAGCCACCGACGTTCAGGCCGCCCTGGCGGAAGCCGGCCGGGCTTACGGCACACCCTACTACATCGCCCCGGAGCAGATTCGCGGAGAAGTGGACATCGATCAGCGGGCCGACCTGTACTCTTTGGGCGCAACCTTCTACCACATGGTCACCGGACGCGTGCCTTTCGAAGGTCCGACGCCCTCGGCGGTGATGCATAAGCATCTCAAGGAGCCGCTGACTCCCCCTGACCATCTCAACACCAGCCTGAGTTCCGGCTGCGGCGCCATGATCGAGATGCTCATGGCCAAGAACCGCGACGATCGTTACCCCAGTGCAAAGGAACTGCTGGTGGATCTCGAGCGACTGGCCCGCAAAGAGCCTCCGTTGTTCGCCCAGCAGCCGGTGGACGAGGAAGTTTTCGAGACGCTTTCTACCGGTCAGGCTGTCGCGCCCGGGCCGGAGACTGAAACCCGTCCTTGGCCGCCGCCGCAACCGGAAGAAGAGTCTTCCCCCCCCACCTTGACCATCATTCTCGGCGTGGTGGCCGGGCTCAGCCTCCTAATGAACGTCATACTCTGGGCCACGCGCTAGCGACCCGGGGAGAGGCTCGAGCGTGCGGTCTGCGAGTCCGCCAAGGCGCGTACCGCCGCCGCGTAGTGTTCCCAGGCGGCGCGCACCTCCGCCAACGTGTCGCCGGCGAACTTGTTCAACCATGCCCGGGCGATCTCGAAGGCCACCACGTTCTCGGCCACCACGCTGGCCGCCGGCACCGCGCAGACATCGCTGCGCTCATAGTCGCTGCGGCGCGTTTCGAGCGTGCGCAGATCGACACTCGGCAACCCGCGTTGCAGCGTGGCGATGGGTTTCATCGCTGCCCGGATGATGATCGGCAGACCGTCAGTCATGCCGCCTTCGAGGCCCCCGGCGCGATTGGTGTCGCGTACGAATCCGAAGTTCGCGCTGTTGCGTTGGGTTGGGTCGTAGCGCAGGGCGTCGTGTACCTGGCTGCCCGGTCGCCGGGCGGCCTCGAAGCCCAACCCGATCTCCACGCCTTTTATCGCCGGGATGGCGCCGAGTGCCTGCATCAACCGCCCGTCCAGCCGCTCCTGCCATGCCACACAGGTTCCCAGCCCGGGCGGCACGCCGTAGACGCGCACTTCGATCACGCCGCCCAGTGTGTCCTGTTCGCCGGCGGCCCGGTCGATGGCGACGATCATGTTGCCCGCCGCGGCGGCGTCGGGGGTATAGAGTTGGTTGGCCTCACGCTGCGCGATCAACTGTGAAGCCGGCCAATCTTCGGGAACTTGTGCCGACACTGGCCCGATCGCCGACACGAAACCCACGCAGCAAATGCCGAATTCGTTCAGCAGGCTCTTGGCCGCCGCCCCGGCTGCCACCCGCGCCGCCGTCTCGCGCGCCGCGGCTCGCTCCAGAACCGGCCGGCAGTCGGTGGTCAGCCACTTAAGGCTTCCGGCCAGGTCGGCGTGCCCCGGACGCGGGCAGTGCACGGCCGGCGCCTGTTGGAGACGGACGTCGCGGTTGCTGATCTCCAGTGCCACCGGAGAGCCCAGCGTCAGACCGTTCCGCACGCCCGACAGCACGCGGACCGCGTCGCGCTCGATTCGCATGCGGGCCCCGCGACCATAGCCGCCCTGTCTTCGACGTAATTCGGCGTTGATCAGCTCGAGATCCAGCCGCAGGCCGGCCGGCAAACCCTCGATCAGGGCCAGCAGCGCTGGGCCGTGTGACTCGCCGGCGGTGCGGTAGGTCAATTCGGCCATGGTGACATCTCCGCAGGCGATGTGCTCAGTAGCTGAACGAGCCTAGTTCGACCTTGCCGCGGAAAGTCCAATAGATGATGCCAGTGTAGGTCAGCACCAGCGGCATGCCCAGGAGGGCGATGATGGCCATGATGGTCAACGTGCGGGGCGAAGACGCCCCATTGACGATATTGATGTTGTAGGCCGGGTCCAGACTGGATACCAGCAGGTTCGGAAACAGGGCCACGCCGAAGAGAAAAACCAACGCCGCGATGCAGCAGGCCGAGGAGAAAAAGGCGTACCCGGGACGGTTGAGATAGATGGCGCGCGGGATGTTGGCGACCGCCAGCACATTCAGCAGCACGACCAGCCAGCACCACGGGTGTTGCTTGAAGTTGGCGGTGGCCGTTGGCACGTTGACCAGGGCGAAGATGGTCGTGAACAAGTACATCACCAGAAACAGGCCGAACGTTGTCCACATCCAGCCATGAATACGTCGCTGTAGTTCGCCATCGGTCTTCAGATACAGGTAGATGGTGCCGTGCATGGCGAACATGGCCACGGTCAGCAGTCCGACCAGCACCGGGAAGATCCCCAACAGATCGAAGAAGCCGCCCTGATACTCGCGGTCCGGTCCGATCTTCAGCCCGCTCATGGTGCTGCCGACCGCTATTCCGAAAAGCAGCGTGGCCAGAGTGCTGGCGCCGCAGAAGCACACGTCGAAGAAGCGGCGCCAGCCGGGGGATTCGCGCTTGCTGCGGAATTCCATCGACACCGCTCGACCGATCAGCGCGAACAACAACAACCAGAACGGCAGATAGAAACCGGAAAACGCCGTCGCGTAGGCTTGCGGGAAGGCGGCAAACAAGGCCCCGCCGAAAGTCACCAGCCATACCTCGTTGCCGTCCCACAGCGGCCCGATGGAGTTCATGAAGATCCGCCGCTCCTTGTCGTTGCGGGCAGCCAGGTGCATGATGCCCACTCCCAGGTCGAAGCCGTCCAGGATGGCGTAGCCGGTCAGGAGCACGCCCAGCAAGACGAACCAGAGCAGGTTCAGAAACGGGATTTCCATAGCATCGGCTCTCCGTATGCTCGACGCCTGGCGCGTCCTAGCGGACGTCCGTCAGCGACTGGCCGGCATCATCGGCCCGCTCCCGAGCCACCGCGAACCACCCGGCGCGACGCTGGGCGGCGGCTTCCAGTTGCTCCGGCGTCTCCGGTCCGGCCCTGATCTTGCGGTCCAGAACGTAAAGCCAGGTCACGAGCAGCAGCAGGTAAATCAAGCTGATCAGGATGATGGAGGTCAGTACTTGCTGACCATCGACGGCCTTCGAATGCGCCTCCGCCGTCCGCAGTCCGCCGACCGGAGTGAAATCGCCACCGCCCGCGTAGGTCGGATACACGATCCAGGGCTGTCGGCCGACCTCGGCGGCTACCCAACCGAGCTGATTCGCCGCCATCGGCATGATGATGGCGACCACGAAAACCCACAGCAGCCAGCGCTGTGTGTACAGGCGCCGCAACGCCAACAGCAAGGTCCCGACCGTCGTCAGTGCGATCATCAGCATGCCCAGTCCGACCATCGCGTGAAACGACTGGAATGTGAGCTGCACGGGCGGGCGATCGGCAGCCGGGAAAGCTTCCAGCCCGACCACCGCGGCTCGACTATCGCCGTGGGCCAGCCAGCTCAGCATCCCGGGCAGGGCCAGCCCGTAGCGCACGCGCTGCTTTTCATCATCGGTGATGCCGAACAGGTGCAGTGGGGCCTGTGTTTGCGTCTTGTACAGGCCCTCCATAGCCGCCAGCTTGGCCGGCTGATAACGTGCCACGTTCTGCCCCTGCACATGTCCCGAGAGCAACGCCAGCAGGCAGAACGCCAACGAGAACGGCAGGGCGATGGCGATACCGCGGCGGGCGAAGACCTCGTGTCGCCCACGCAACAGATAGTACGACGACACACTCAGTACCAGGAAGCCACCGGCGATCATCGCCCCGATCAGCACGTGCGTCAGGCGCTGCAACGTCGAATGATTGAAAACGGCCTGCCAGAAATCTGTCAGTCGGGCGACCGTCATGGTGCTGCCGTCCGGCAAGGTTTGGGTCGTCAGCTCGAAGCCGGCCGGCGTCTGCTGCCAGGAGTTGGCCACAATGATCCAGATCGCCGAGAAGATCGACCCCAGGGAGACCATCACGGTGCTGAAAAAGTGCATGCGCGGTGAGACGCGGTCCCAACCAAAAATCAGCACCGCCAGGAAGCCTGATTCCAGAAAGAAGGCGAAGATGCCTTCGGCGGCCAAGGCGGCGCCGAAAATATCGCCGACGTAGCGCGAGTAGGTGGCCCAATTGGTCCCGAACTGGAACTCCATGACGATGCCGCTGGCCACGCCCATGGCGAAGATCAGCCCGAAGATGCGCGTCCAGAACTTGGCCAGCGACTCGTAATGACGGTCACCGGTCCGCAGATACAGCCCTTCCATGATGACCATCAGCAATCCCAGGCCGATAGTCAACGGGGGGAAGAGATAATGAAAGCCGACCGTCAGCGCGAATTGCACGCGCGAGAGGAGAACAGGATCGAGTTGCATTTGCGCACCGCAGAAAAGCCGCCGCCAGCACAGTGTAGCGACTGGCCGTATCGGTTCCAGTATCGTGGGACGACCCGGGCCATGACATCGCCGCAGATCGCGCGCGGACCGCCGGGCCGACCGGTCCGGGGGTGCCAGTCGCTGGCAGCCGACTCTCCGACTTAGTCCAGGAGCGGACCGTCGGTGCTCCAGTCGGGATCGGCGGACTCCTCGCTGGCTGACAGTCCGCGGACGCCGGCCGCGCCGCCGGTCTGATTCGCCAGCGCCTGTCCGCTACCTTCGTCCAGGCGCCAATACGCCAGCAGGTTGCTCTCCGTGCCGGCCAGTCGCCGATTCTGGTTGGCCGCCAATTCGCTGGTGCTGCGGGCCGCCCCCCAGAAGCGCACCTCGGCGATTTCACCTTGGAAGCCGAACCCCAACGTGATTTGCGTACCGGTCAGCGCGCTGATGCCGGCGGCGGTGGCGACGGGCTGACCATTGAGATAGAGCGTGCAAGAGCTGACGGTGCCGGACCCGCCCGGGTTGGTGGTGGTCGTGCCGATGACTGCCAGGTGTTTCCACTGTCCCGCCAGACCAGCCATGGCAGCCGATGTGGTCACTCCGTTGATGCGCATGTTGAGGGTGTTGTTAGTAGGGGTCACTTCCAGTGCCAAGACGCCGGCGCCCAGAACGGCGACCGTGCCGCCGGCCGAGTCGGCCTTGACCCAGGCTTCGAAAGTGAAGGCGGTGAGGCCGTCGTAGGTTACCGGCAGCGTTGCCAGTTCGGCCCCCTCGAAGCGCAGAGCCGCCCGGCGCACGCCGACGACTATGGTCTTCTCCGCTTCGGCCTCGACGCCACCCGCTGTGACGACCTTTAGCGTCACCAGGAACTCGCCGCCGTATTGGTAGCTGTGCCAGGTTTGCGGACTGCGGGAAGTGCTGCCGTCGCCGAAGTCCCAGTAGTAATCGAGTATTTCGTCATCTGGGGCGCTGCTCTGGGTGCCGTCGAACTGGACGACCAGCGGCGCCCGGCCACTGGTGGGGCTGGCACTGATCACCGCTGTGGCCCCGCTGCCGGCGGCCCGTACTTCCAGCGTGGCCTTGCCCTTTTCGCCCAGCGGATCGGTCACCGTAAGCTCCACGACGTAGCGCCCCGGCTCCTGGAAGGTGTGCACGGGCGCCACCTCGTCCGACGTAGTACCGTCCTTGAAATCCCAATGGTAGGTCAACGGGCCGCCGTTGAGCGATGTCGAGTCGGCGGCATTGAACGTGACCGTGAGCGGCGCCGGCCCGCGACTGACTGAGTACCCGATGCGGGCAACGACCGTTGCGGCCGGCGGCTCCTGCTGCGTCGGGCAGCCAGCGATCAGACAGAGCGCTGACAAGACAGTGCTGGCGAATACGATGCGCATAGAAAAACTCCGTCGGCGAACGGTTTGCGGCCGTCACCACGCGGGCATTATAGAGGTCAGGAACTGTCCGGACAGCGCCGCGGCCAAGCAGCGCTCGGTGCTCGGCAGGGCGGTCAGTCGGTCTCTTCGGCGGGGAACGCCCGTTCCATCGCTTCCAGATAGGCCCACTGGGCGTTGATCTGGGCTCGCAGCAGCTCCAGATCCAGCAGTTCGGACCGATAACGCCGCTGACGCGAAATGTAGTCCTCAAGTGGGGTGCCGTCCGGCCGGGCGTTGATTCGGTAGCGTCGCCCGTGGAAGACCTCGTAAAGCGGGAACAGACCGCAGCGCACCGCCGTCATCACCAGATCGATGCTCTCAGCGGGCTCGGACTTCCAGCCGGTCGGACACGGTGACAGCAAGAGCAAAAAGCGGAACCCCTTCATCTGTCGCGCACGCCGCACCTTGCGCAAAAAATCGTCCCGATGCGCGATCGAGAGCGTGGCGGCATAGGGGATGCGATGAGCGGCCATGATGCCGACCATGTCCTTCTTGGGCTCTGCCTTGCCACGCTCGGTTGTGCTCGTTTTGACGCCCTGCGGCGTAGCGCTGCTGCGCTGCCCGCCGGTGTTGCCGTAAATCTCATTGTCGTAGCAGAAATACAGGATATCCTCGTTGCGTTCGGCGGCGGCGGAAAGCGTGGCCACGCCGATGTCATAGGTGCCCCCGTCGCCCGTCCAGCAGATGGTCAGATCGGGCTGGTTGTTGAGAGCGTAAGTCGCCGAGATGCCCGACGCGACCGCCGCCGCACTGGCGAAGGTCGTGGCCACGACCGGCACGCCGTAGGCACTGGTGGGGAAAGCGCCGGCCGTCACGATCCCGCAGCAGGCCGGAATGCAGATGGTGGGACGCTCGCCCTCCAAAGCCTGCTCCAGCAGTTGCAGACCTACGGACATGCCGCAGCCGGCACAATTGGTGTTGCCCGGGCGCAAGATGCCCCGGTCGCGTAGTTCGGCAGTGGTGGGCGTAGCGCTCATGCCGGCACCTCTTTCCACAGCGGCTCGTCTTCCTGCTCACGCCGCGCTAGGTCCTCGATGATGTCGTCAATCACCGCGGGTGTCACATCGCCGCCGCCCAGTCCCACCAGGTAGTCCTGTAGCAGGACGTCCGGACGACGTCGCAGACTGGTGGCAATTTCGGTCCAAAAGATGCCGCCCGACCCAGGCGAATGATTGCGATCGAGCACCCCCACACGCCGGGCCGACCCGATGGCTTGCTCGAACTCGCGCCGCGGGAACGGGCGAAACATCTTCACTTTGACCAACCCGATCTTCTGCCCCTGTTCGCGGCGTCGCTGCACGACCCGCCGCAACGTCCGCACCATCGTGTTGCAGGCTACCAGCACCAGTTCGGCGTCTTCGGTGTACTCGGCCGACAAGGCCCCGTGCGGACGTCGCCCGAAAACCTGTTCGAACTCGTCCAGAGCCTCCTTCAGTACTGTCGGCACACGCTCCATCGCTTCCTGTATCTCGATGCGGTGGCGCTCGGTATCGTGCGGATAGATCATCCCGCCGACGGCCACGCCCTGACCGCGCAGTCGATGGGGAATGTCGCACGGCGGCAGGTAACGGTCCACCAGTTCCTGCTCGGGCAGATCGACGATCATCTGCGTGTGCGAGACGATGAACCCGTCTTCGGCAACCAGCGCCGGCAATAGCACGCGGCGATCCTCGGCTACGCGAAAGGCCACCAGGATCGTGTCCACCAGGTCTTGATGCGACTCGGTGTAGAACTGTAGCCACGCCGCATCGCGCAGCGCCAGCGTGTCGCCCTGGTCGGCCCAGATGTTCCACGGCGGCCCGAGCGTACGGTTGACACCGATCAGCACGATCGGCAGGCGGTAATAGCCGGCATTGAAGACGTTTTCGGTCATATAGGCCAGCCCATTGGACGAACTGGCCGTGAAGGCGCGCGCGCCGGCCAGCGCGCCGCCGATACATACTGCCATCGCGCTGTGTTCGGACTCGACCGGCACCACGCGGCCCTTGGTGAACTCGAAGGCCCGCAACACCTCGATGATTTCGGTTTGCGGAGTGATGGGGTAGGCCCCGCACACCGCCCCGCGGGCCCGACGATTGGCTTCACCTGCCAGCGCCAGCGTATAGCCTGCCGCATGATTGCCGGTTACCAGATCTCGCGCCACCGTTACCTCCTGCTTGCTGCCCGGCCGCTGCGGGCCGGTGTGCGCGTGGCCGCGCCACCGTTGGCCCCCTACAACTCCGCCATGAAGACTACACCGCGCGGGCACTGCGTCGCGCAGATCCCGCAACCCTTGCAGTAGTCGTAATCGAACTCGTACTCGCCGTCGCCTTTGTAACGCAGCACTCCTTCCGGGCAGTACGCGCGGCAGCGGTCGCACTCGTTGCACACGCCGCAACTCAGGCAGCGCTGCGCTTCCAGAACGGCCGCCGGATGCCCCGGTTCATCCACCAGCCCGAGGCGCACCTCCGTAAAACTGCGGGCGCGCACATTGGCCGGCACGGTCACACCACGCTCCCGTGGAACACGCGGGAAGACGTGGAACGACATACGCTCCGGGCCGGCCGTTTCCGGTCGGGCGGGCGGGAACAGATCCTCACCGGTGAGCGTGCGGTGGATATGCCAGGCTGCGCGTCGCCCGCTGCCGATGGCCGCCGTTACCGTTCCGTCGTTGGTGGCGAAATCGCCACCGGCGAATATGGGGGCGGCGGTCAGCCCCAGCAACGTCTGTCCCTCGCGTACTTCGGCGCCCTCGGGGAAGATCGACAGGTCCGGCGTCTGCCCCAGGGCCAGGATGATGCGATCACAGCGCACCTCGAACTGAGCATCCTCGCTTTCGATCGGAACCGGACGCCGACGCCCGGACTCATCCGGCTCACCCAGCTTCATGCGCTGGCAGGTCAGGACCGGTCCGAGCGCATCCTCATGCAGTCGTAACGGAGCCACCAGCTCGTGCAACTCGATGCCTTCTTCAAGCGCTTCCTCGATTTCCTCGGCGATCGCCGGCATCTCGGCCCGTGAGCGCCGATACAGCACTTGTACGCTGCGTGCGCCGATACGACGGGCGGAGCGCGCCGCGTCCATGGCCGTGTTGCCGCCGCCGATCACGACCACGCGTTGCCCGACCAGGAACTCCTCGCCCCGGCGCACACGGTCGAGAAAGTCGATGCCCTGGGTCACGATGTCGGAGGAAATCTGCCCGAGGTTGAGAGCCCGCGATTCCTGCAAGCCAGTGGCCACGAAAATAGCTGCGAACTGGTCGGTGAGTTCCAGCAGCATCTTGCGGTTTACGCGCTGCCCTGTACGCACCTCGACGCCGTGACGCACCACGAAGCTGATCTCGCGGTCAAGCACATCGCGCGGCAGACGATATGCCGGAATGCCGGTGCGCATCACGCCGCCCAGTTCCTTGTCGGCTTCGATTAACGTTACCGGGTAGCCGAGCTGCGCCAGGTGATAGGTGGCGCTGAGCCCCGCCGGCCCGGAGCCGATGACCGCAATGCGCTGCTCACGCGTCGGCTTGCGCGCCGCCGGCCAACGCCCGTGGTCGGCGACGTAGCGCTCCAGCTCGCGCACATTAACTGCTTCGTCATGTTCGCGTCGGTTGCAGGCCTGCATGCAGGGCGCCGGACAGACGCGACCGCAGATGCCCGGGAATGGCGAAGTTCGCAGTATGGTCTCCAGCGCCCGATCGTAGTCCTTCTTTGCCACCGCCTGCACAAAACCACGCACATCGTTCCCCGCCGGACAACCGTCGTTACAGGGCGGCGTCAGCTCGTGCCGATGCGGATGCCGTGTCGCCCAGTTCCCCGTGCGAATCGTGGGGAACCCCCCCACATCCGGGTCCAGCAGACTGGCCTGCTGAGCCGGGGCCGGGGGTGGCGCGACGCTGCGTGGCTGGCCGGGTAGCTTTCGGCTCACCACCTTGGCGAAGGCCTCGCGTGCCGAAGTCACATTGGCACCGCCGAACTTGAGAAAATCCAATGCCCCCTCGACATCCTCCAGTGTCAACCCCAGCACTTTCGCCGTCGCGCCCAGCACCGTCGTGTTGACGATCGGTACAGCCCGCGTCCCTAGCCCATTGGCCACGGCAATCCCGGTAGCGTCCACGGTGGCCACCTGCCGCCCGGGGAATTGATCGACGAAACGCTCCGGCGGATCCGCCGAGTTCATTATCAACCAACCGTCCGGCTTCAACCCCGCCAACACGCGCGGCCCAATCAGCGTCCGATCCAAGACAATCACGTAGTCCGCGTCACGCACCTGGTTATGGTTCGTGATTTCCTGGTCATCCACGCGGACGAAAGCTTGCACTGGTGCCCCCGAGCGTTCGGCAGCGTACACACCGAAGGCCTGCACCTGCTTGTCGCGCAGAAAGTACATCGACGCAATCAGCTTGGCGAGGGTAACGCCACCTTGGCCACCGCGGCCATGGATAGTCATTTCGATCATGCGACACCTGCACCCCTCTGCCGGGCCGCTGAGCGCCGATACAGAGCAGGCGGAAATGAAGCCGTGTCCGCGACACGATGGACTGTGGCGCGGCAAGACACCTTGAGCTGCTTTGGCAAGTTCCGTACCCACTGGTGGGTCCTATAAAAAGAGCCAGCAAGCGAGTTGGAACGGCTTGAGCCGTCTCCAGCTTGCACTTCGACTTGGATCGGCGCCGCTGTGCCGAGTTGGCGTGTGTGAATTTCGTCGGGACGTGCGGAAAGCGGCGCGGCAACGCTCACGACGCCGTGAACGCTTACGGACAGCGCTACGACCCTGTCACGAATACCCTCCGGCCACAGCCGGATCTACGCCGACGCGGAGCAGGTACAGGAGCAGCCTGGTCACGCCGTGTTCCTGTCAAGCCCATTTGTAGCGCCATCAAGCCAGAAGCCGACCGGCACGGGTCTTCCTGACATGTGCCGCGGCCCCCGCTGCCCGTACGAAGAACCCGCGTTCTTGCTACAGAGCGACGCGAATGCGCCCTTCCCGCCACTGGGCAATCAGGCCCCGGAATTCCTCCACCATGAGCGACAGACGTTCCGCCGTGATGGCCAAGGCTTCGTACAGTTTGGCGTCCATTACGAGCCGCCCCAACGTCCCGTGGCCGGAGTTGATCTGTTGCCCGATGGCGTTCAGGTGGTCCAGAAAGCGGTCCGCCCGGTCCAGGCTGCCCAGCAAGGCTCGGCTCAGGTCCCCAACACGTTGGTCGAGATTTGTCAGCGTTTGGTCCGCCTTGGTCACTAGCTTGCGACCCTCACTCAGCGTCTCGCGAGCCTCGGCGGCTGCCGCCTCCAGGTCGCCCATTACTTTCTTGCCTTTCTCGCTCATGGTATGCACGTTGGCGACCGTTTCCCGAAGCTGGCTTTTCACCGTCGGATCGCCCAAGACCTCGTTGAAGTGCCTCAGCGTGGCGTCCAGGCGCGCTATGGCCGTGGACAGGTTGCCCTGCAAGCCACCGGGGCGATCGACTTCCGTAGGTGAGCGCTTCTGGAGCAGGTCGCGCATTTCATCCAGTACTGGCGTTAGCGCTTCGGCGGCGTCGCCGATCTGCCGTGCGGTCGTTTCGAACGTGTTGACCACGCCGCTGGGGAATATGCCATCCAGTGCGCGTTGCACACGGCCTTTGATGACGGCGCCGGCCTTGAGCGGTTGAGCGTCTGGTGGGCCAGGTAAGATCTCGATGGGTGGACGTCCCTGGCCGAGCATGGGTTCCGTGGTCTGGGCGGAGCTGCCCTCCGGAATGCGATACTGGTTGTCGATGGCCAGAACTACGTCCACTCCAACGTCTTGAGCTATCAGCATTTCCGGTGCGGCGGCGGGGCGTCCGGGCAACTCGGCGGCTGTTGGTGCTCCCGGCGGCAACAAACGTACATCTTCAACACGCCCGATCGCGATCCCCTTCACCGTGACCAACGTACCGGCCCGCACGCCGGCGACGCTGTCGAAGCGCACGTGGATCGGGTACGTGCCGCCGCGCACCAGCCACGTCGGCCCGCGTCCGAAAAGGACGATCAGCACACAGACGGCCACCAGACCGACCAGTACGAACAGCCCAACCAGCAGATTGCGACGTCCTTCTTCCATGATGGCGACTCCAACACGGTGGAAAGCTCAACCGCGGGCCTGCCGGCCGGTATCAACAGAAGGCCGTGCATTGCCACGCCCCGGCCACAATAGTACACTAACCTGTTCTGGAAGGAGAACGCCGTGGCAGAGAACCTACAAGGCAAAAAGATCCTGGTTGTCGATGATGACCGCGATCTGCTCACGGCCATCAGCAGCGCCTTGGCGGACACCGGCGCGACGGTGCAGACCGCTGGTGACGGTGCCACCGCGGTGTCGCTAGTCGAGAAAGAACGTCCCAACCTCCTGATTCTGGACATCATGCTCCCGCAGAAAAGCGGTTTCCTGGTCCTCGAGCAGGTGCGTCAGAAGCTGCCGCAGGAAGAGCGACCCAAAATCGTCATGATCACCGGCAATCAGGGCCAGCGGCACCGGGCCTATGCGCAGGCCTTGGGGGTGCACGAGTACCTCACCAAGCCCTTCCGCATGGAGCGGCTGCTGGAGGTGGCCGAGAAGCTGCTGACCAACTGAGTTATGGGACCAGCGCGGCTCGCAGCTTGGCTGAACTCCTACCGGGCGGGGTTGCGGGATGGCCTGGAATTAGCTGCGACACAAGGATTTCCACTTGTACAGGCCGGCACGGTGGGTAGCGAATTGGACCCACGGGAGTTTTCTGCCAGCGCGCGGCGGCACTTGCGGCACTACGTGAGCGGACTGGGCCTGAGCCTCGACGCTCTGGCAGCCGACTTCCCCGGGCCGGGATTGGTTGATCCGGCTGATGCCGACCGGCGGGTCGACCATTTCCGCCGACTCCTGCAGCTATGCCGCGACCTGCATGTCCCGCGGGCCATCGTCCCGTTGGGTGGCTTTGACGACCCACGCACTGGGGAGTTGGCCGGGGAGCTTCTGGAAGTAGTGGCCGAGTCGGCGGCCGCCTCGGAGATCGACACCTTGGTTGTCGACCCAACCCAGGAGCCGGCGAAATTGGCGGATCGCCTGCGGCGACTGGGATGCCCGCAGTTGCACTTGCTTGTGGACACGGCTTTTCTGCCGACGGCTAGTGCGCTTGATCCGGCCGGTGATCTGGTGCGGTCCCTGCACCTGCGTGATGTTCGACGGGGCCCCGGGGGTTTCGAAGAAGTGCCTTTCGGGCAGGGGCAGGTGGATTTTGTCGATTTGCTGGCGCGTCTGGAGGCCGGCGCTGCGGCGGCGACGCTCGCTATTCGGCACGATGGTCGGGACGGAGTTGACGCCCTGCGCCAAGGTCGTGACTATATGCATCAAGTGATCGGCCGGCTGGCGCGCTGACGACGCGGCGACGTCACCGGTGACTGGACAGGTTGTCAGAACCGCACACAAGCGGGAGGAACGGCGGACATGCTGCACACGATTCTGATTCTGCTACTGTTGCCCCAGGTTGCTCCGACTCCGGATCAGGAAGGTCAAGCTCCCGGGCCGGCTGAAGTGTCGCCCTGTGCTCAGGGGCCGCTGCGTGCCCAGATCGTCGCCATGCGCGAGATCCGCTACAGCGCCCAGGATCCGGAGCTGGCCAGTCGCCTGCACTCCGAACTCGGCATGCAAATCCGCGTGTGCGGCGAACGCATCGAGCAGATCGTGCGCCACGGCAACCCGATCTTCACCGAGCTGGTGGACGACACTGGACGCTCGCTGATCGACGAGAACACCTACAGCGAACAGGACAAAACGATCACTCGTCCGCCGATGCTTCCGCCCGACCGCCTGCGGATCGACGGACTGCTGCTGACGACGCGCATGAACAGCTCAGCGCGCGGTGCGGCGCTGCTGCGCCGGGCGCGCGGCTATGTGCGCGTCATCCTGGCCAAGGACCCGATCACGCTGACGATCGACAACCCGCTCCAGTATCACGGAAGCACGATCACCGACTCGCGCCTGAAAGACCTGGGCATCGAGGTGGCGATCGTGCCGGCTGATCAGGTCGAGAATGCCCCTCCGGCCAATCGTTGCCTGGCGCTTGAGTACAAGTCCAAAGGCGACCATGTGCAACGTGTCAGCTTCGTGGACGGGTGGATGCGCCAGATCCCAGCCCGCGACATGTGGGCCACCAAGATCGAGGGTGGCCTGTGCCAGGCCTATTACTTCGATACCGGCATGTTCAACGACGATATGCAGATGGTGCTGGAGGTCTTCCCGACCATCGAGGTCATTGAGGTGCCGGTTGAGCTGACCGACGTGCCGCTGCCGTAAGTCTGCCACGGGCACCAGTCCGCGCCGCTGCCCCGCGGCATGCCGCCGGTTCAGGTGCGCTGCCGAGGTTGGGTAGTCCCTTGGTGCCGGGCGACACTTTCCCCATGCACGTGGAACTCGACAGGTGAGCCGCCTGCCAACCGGCACCGAGTGTTGCTCCCAGCCCGCCGTCGGGTTTGTGAAGCGTTCGCTTCTGCTGAACGTCCTGTGGGCCGTTGGCGGGATGGGCGTCTATCACCTTTGCCAGCTCGGCGTGCTGATCCTGCTGGCCAAGTTCGCCACGCCGGAGGTGCAGGGACAATATTTCCTCGGTCTGGCGCTTGCCACGCCGGTCTTGTTGCTGTGCGGGCTGGAGCTGCGCGCCGCGCTGGTGGCCGACGTTGACAATCGGTTCACGCTAGGCACCTACGGCGCCCTCCGCGTGGTCACCATGACACTGGCGGGGCTGATATTGGTGGCGGCGGGCTGGTGGCAGAGCCGCGGCGAGACGCGCTGGCCGTATCTGCTGATGCTGGGCGGTTTGGCGGCCGCACGCCTCCTGTGGACCCAGGCGGAATTCGGCTGGGGAACCTATCAGCGCCGCGAACGGTTGGACTGGCTGGCCCTGACCGTTGGTCTGCGCGGCCTGACGCTGCTGTTGCCGTTCGCCATCCTGCTGCCAGCCCTGGGTGCGCTGACCACCGGTCGCGCCGCGGGCGGACAGTCGGCGGCGGTGGCGGCGGCACTGGCTGTCGTTCTCCATGCAGCCGGGATGGCCGCCGTGTGGTTGCTGTTCGATCGCCCACGCGTGTTCGACCGACGCTGCTGGGAACTGGGCTGGTGCTGGGGTGACGTCCTCCGCCTGGCCTGGCAGACGTTGCCGCTGGGTGTTGTGGCGCTGATCATCAACCTGTGCGACAGCTTCCCGCGGCTGCTTTTCAACAGTGATCGTGTGGCGGATGGCAAGACGCAGCTCGGGTACTTCGGCGCGCTGGCTTATATCACTCTGGCGGGCAACCTGGTGGTCGTCCAGGCTGCGACCGCTGCCGCCAATCGGTTGTCCTTGCATTACCGCGATAACCTGCGCGCCTTCCTGCGTCTGGGGGCCCTGCTTAGCGCCGCGGCACTGTTCGTCGGCCTGGTGGTCGTGGCACTGGCGGTAGTGGCCGGACGCTGGATCCTGGCGACGCTCTATACGGCCGAATATGCTGCTTTTCACCGCGAGTTCGTGCTCATCGCCGCCGCCCATGCCCTGGCACTGCTAACCAACGTGTTTGGGGCCGCCGTCACTCAGATGCGCCTGTTCTGGGTACAAGTACCGGTGCAAGTGGTGACGCTGGCAGCCACGATTCTGGCGGCCCTATGGCTGATACCGGGACCGACACCGGTGCGCGGCGCGGCCTGGACGGCGGTCGTGCGCGCGGTGGTCCAGTTCGTGCTTTACGCTGGCTGCGTCGCCTGGGGCATATCCTTGCGTCACCGGCTTGGGACGAACAGCTTCCCGCCGGGGCGGGTTGATCAGGCACGTGTACCGCCCACCTCCGGGTTCTGACCGACCAGGGCGGCGAGCTGGCGCGCGTTTTCCGGTGCGTAGCCGTCGGCGTCATTGTTGTAATACACGTACACGTCCCGTCCTTCGGCCAGCCACTGGCGGATAGACGCGGCATCGGCGGCGATTTCGGCCGCCCCATAAGACCCACGATAGTGCCCCCCCGGCCCGTGCCGTCGCACATACACTAGCGGCGCATCGTTCGGCTGGGTAACCGGACAGCGCGGCAAGTCAGCCAAGCACACGGCGATCCCCTTCTCGCTTAGCAGCGTGTACACTTCATCGCAAAGCCACGTCGGGCAGCGGAACTCAATCGCTACCGGCCAGTCACGCCGGCCCAGGCGTCGCCTCAGCAGCCTGACGAACTGTGCCAGACACTCCACATCTTTGTGTAGCGACGGCGGCAACTGCACGAGCAACGGCCCGCGCCGCGGTCCCAATTGGCTGACGATGTTTAGGAAGTCGCCTAGCTCCTGCTCGCAGTCCGTCAGTTTCTTGTCGTGAGTTATGCGGCGCCACAACTTGATCGCAAACCGAAAGCCAGCACCAGTCGTGGCCTTCCAGCGGCGGATGAACTGCGGCCGGGGCGGGCGATAGAACGAGGAGTTGATCTCGAGAGTATTGAATCGCTCCGCCAGAAACGGCAGCCAGTCTCCGGGCTTCAGGCCCCGCGGGTAAAAACGTCCGCCGGCCCAGTGCGCGTAGCTCCACCCGCTGGTTCCGATGTAGCAGCGCCCCGCGGACATGCTGCACCGCCAGACAGGATGTCATCGACAGGATCGTTCGGCAAGGGCGGATTGGCGTATGGCTGCCGCGTCACACGCCCGGCAGGGGCTGGGCGCGTCGGCGATCGATCGTGGTCGTCACGAGCTTGAACAACATCAGGGCGGCGAACGCCGCCAGACCAATAGCGCTGAACACGTACCAGATGTAATGGGCCCGGGCGTATTCGACGGGCAGTTCAGCAGTCGGTGGGCTGGCGGTCGCCGCCTGCCACTGAGCGTAGGACTCTGGCGCCAGCGTATTCGGGTCGGGACAGTACCAGTCCAGCAGGTACCCGGAAATGACGAAGCCGAAGAAATAAGCAAAGAAGCTGGACAGGTGCATGTAGCCCATGTACAGGCCGGTCTCGCCCGGCGGCGCCTGTTTCGAGGCATACTCCAGGAACTTGGGCGACAGGAAACACTCGGCCAGTCCCTGCAAGGCGATGCCGATGATGATCATCAGGGTGATGGGATGCAGGTGCAGTCCCGGTGCCAGGGCCACACTGTTGCCCGTTGCCATTTGCACCACCTTGCTCAACGAGATGGCGAAAGCCGAGACGGTGATGAGCAGCAAGGCCAGGGCGATCGAGTTTTCCGCCCGTACGCGGCGTACCAGGTGCGTAACAGGCACCACCAATAGCACTACGACGGCCGGGTTGACGTTGGCCAGCCATTCGGGCTTAGCCTGCTGACCGAGCAAGCGCAACACGTACTTGGTCATGGAAGCGTAGAGCTGGTGTTGAATGGTCCAGAAGCCCGCCACGATCAGTATCAGCGCCATGAAGCGCAGGTTGCACACAACTTTGATCAAGCCCGCCAGGGCCGCTTCCAGACGCTTGCCTGGGCCGGCCACGTCCACGTCGCGATACAGCGCCGCCACCAGCAGCAGGGCGCACAGCGCCATCAGGGCGGCGTAGAAGTTGATGTACTCCAGACCGATTTCGATCCGCAGCGGGGCGGCGACGGACTTGCCTGTGAAAGAACCGATGTTTACCGCCGCGTAGAAAATCGAGAAGGCCCGCGCCCGGTTGGCTTCGTCGGAACACTTCGCCACTGTGCCGGAGATCACCGGCTTGATGATCGACCCGCCGAACATGATGACGGCCAGCGCGACTATCACGATCAGCTTGCGTGGGATCTCCGAAAACAGGAGCACCTTGCCGGGAGCCGGGGTGCTAGCGCTGGTCGTCGCCGCGTTCACGCTGACGGTCAGGCCGGCGAGGCCCAGCAACGCATAGCCGACGGTCAGCAGCGCAAAGGCCAGTATCAGGGCGCGACGGAAGCCGATCCGGTCGGCCATGATCCCCGTGAACGTCGGCAACAGGTAGAGCACGGAGGCGAAAGCGCCCGCGACGTACCCCGTCCATACGTCGCTGAAGCCGATCTGGTCAGTGAGATAGTATGCCAGCGCGATCGCCATGCCGTAGTAAGCGGCGCGCTCAAAAAGCTCCGCTCCGTTGGCGATCCAGAATGTGCGGGGGTAACTCCAACCCGAGCGCTGTGGCTGCGGCGATGTCTCGTTGCCCATGCCGCGTTACCTCCAGAGGCATCAGAGCAGTCCGTGCGTGGGCGGCATCGTACCGGCACCGGCCCGGGGGACCAACGCCAACAATTACTCCGGCCGTCTGGTGTTGCTCGGGGCGCCGCTGCGGCCTGGATGGTTCAGGCCCGGACGCTAAGTCCGGCCAGTACTACATGCCAGGGGGCCGAGCCCGAGGCGCAAGCCACGGCCAGGCCGAGCCGGAACGTACCTCTACTACCGGCCCTCGCCGGTGCTTCGGGCTCAGTTCCGGGAACGACATCCCACCGCGGTACTGGCGTTCCGATGTCAGCCGTGCAGTTCGGCGCCGGCGGCCAATTCGGCTTTAGCACGCCGGCAGTCGATATAAACGAACACGCACAGGGCCAAGAACAGCAGGAGAGCCAGCCAGTTCTGGAGGCGGGCCAACTGAACCGGGTCGGCCCCGCCCTTGAGCAAGGCGCCGCCCATGTCCAGTGCCGGCATGACCTTGTTGCCCCACCACAAGTCGTCCAGCGAGCCGGCAAAGCTCAGCAAAACTTCCATGATGGCTCCGCCGGCGATCAGCCCCGAAGCTATCAGGATACCTTTGTTGCTGCGGGCCTTGGCCAGTTGCTCGTCCTTTGTGCTCTTCTTGACCAGCGATGAGACCCAGGCGCCGATCAGAATCGGGACGTTGATGTACATGGGCAGGTACATGCCCAGCCCGAAGGCCAGCGGTGAGATACCCAGTAGCTGCATGATCAGTGCGATGACCACGCCGACGCCGTAGAGCAGCCAGGGCACCTGTCCTCCGGCCCCCAGGAAGCTCTCCAAAGCCGTGGCCATCATGTTGGCCTGCGGGGCCGCCAGGGGGGGAGGCTTGTCGGGGATCGGAACGTACCCGGGGTTCTTGGCCAGGATCATGATCGTGCCGCAGACGCACAGGGCCGAGAGCAACGAACCGGCCAGCGCGTTCCAGGTGACACGTTTGGGGCTGGCTCCCAGCCAGTAAGCCATCTTGAAGTTGGTGATCAACCCCCCGGCCATCGACAGCCCGGTGCACACCACGCCGCCGACCAGCAGCACGGCCAGCATTGCCCGATCACCCTTGGGCAACCCGGCGGCCACCATCAGAACTGCTGTGATGATGATGGTGGTTACGGTCATGCCCGAGATGGGTGTGACGGAGATCATGGCGATGGCCCAGGCCGACACCGTGGTAAACAGGAAAGTGATGACCAAGGCCAGGATCACGGAGATGATGGTCAGCCAGAGCGTGTTGTCCAGGCCCTTGAGGGCGACGTTGTGGAAGAAGATCGCCATGGCGATGACCACGACCAGTCCCAGTACGAAGATAACAGCGTAGCTCACGTCTTCGTCCGTGCGGTCGCTGGCGGCGGCCTGTTGTTTGCCCAGGCTGCCGAGGGCTTGGCGCAAGGCGGTCACGATCACGCCGCTCATTTTCAGAATGGACAGCAGCCCGGCCGCGAAGATGGCGCCGATACCTATGTTGCGGGGGATGGCCAGGAAGATCTGATCGACCGAGGTGCCCTGGATGGCGGGATTGAGGGTCCGCAATTGCTCGAGGCTGAGCTGCCCCAACAGCGGAATCAGCACGAAGCACGAGAGGAACGAGCCGGCGCAGATGATCGAGGCGTAACGTGGTCCGATGATGAACCCCAGTCCCAGGTAATACGCCCCGGCCCCCATCGAGAAAACAGCCTTTATCTTCTCAGTCAACGTTGCGAACAGACCCTTGTCCCCGAAGGCCAACACGCTGACCGCCTCGCGGCCGGCAGCTTCGAGCTTGACCAGGCCGGTGGTGAACTTCTCGCTGAACAGTTTCAGGCCGGTGGCGACGAAGGTGTACAACGCCGACAGAATGAAGGAGTAGATCAGGATCCAGGCTTGCGTCGTGCTGCCCGAGGCTCCGGTGACGAGGATCTCGTTGGTCGCGGTCGCCTCCGGGAACGGCAGCTTGCCGTGCATCTCCTTGACGAAATAACGTCGGAACGGAATCAAAAACAGTGCCCCGAGGATCGCCCCCAGCAGCGGCACGAAGGCGATCTGGAGGAACAGCGACACGTCACCGATGTTCAGGTGGTCGGACTGATTGAGCTTCAGAATGTAAATCGCCGGCATCGTGAAGCACGTCCCGCCGGCCACGTATCCGCTCGTCGTACTGATCGAAAGGATGTACATGTTCTCCAGGATCGAGCTGGCGCGTCCCCCCAGGTTCAACAACAACCCGGACAGCCCGACTGCCAGAATCGAGATCGGAATGGCCGTCTCGATGCCCTGCCCGGCCTTCAAGGCCAGGAACGTGGCCGCGACAGAGAAGACCACGTTCATGACCAGACCGAAGATGAACATCCGCGGCGTCAGTTCCGGGACCGTCATTGTCGGCGGCACCATCGGGACGTAGGTCTCGCCCGGCTTCAATTCCCGATAAGCGTTTTCCGGAAGCTTCGTGGGATGCGGTACGCTCGACATGGGGTTCCCTCGTTTCCGCGCCAACCAGCTTGCGCCGCCGAACCGCGCGCCGTCGGTCGGCAGCCGAAGTCACGTTGGAGTAACGTTACCAGAGCCTACGCGGCATGAAAAGGCCCGCTGCCCCGTCCCGGTCGGTCAGGTACGGTCCTGCGGACGCCGCGCCCCCAGAATACGCACCGGCACTGGCCGCGGCATGTCGGCCACGAACAGATCGCGCAAACTGTCTGCTTTCGGTGCTGCCGCCACGAAGCCGTGCAGGTCCTGGAAGTCCCAGCTCTTACGTCCTACGGCCCGTTGCCGGGAATCCAGCACGCGCACGCCATAGTGGTCCACCAGTACGCCGGCCGCGAAGCGGTCGCACATGCTCTCCTTGCGGCGTAAGTTGCGCCCGGCCATTTTCAGCAGGTAGTGATAGAACTCGTGCAGAAATACGAACAGAACGAGCTGGTAAGCGTCGGTGATCACCAGGCGGTAGGTCTCACGCCACCAGTGCGTCCGGTTGGACTGGGCCCGGGCGATGTGCGTTCCCAACAGATACGGATACGTCACATGCCGCCCCAGGTTTACGAAGATCCGCCCCTTGGCGTATTGGCACGTGCCCGAGAAGTCCGCTCCACGGCTGTAGCGGACGCGCACCGTCAGCCGGTCATGCCGGTATGGCCAGGCATGCCGCAGGAACATGCCCTCCAGCCGCGTGCTGTCCAGGGCCGTCGTATTTCCGAAGTCCATGCTGTTTTCCACACGCCGTGTCGGCTATATGAGAACCGGTCCGGCGCCGGCCGGCAAATTGACCGCCGGGCGACGGCTTGTCGCTGAGGCCGGCAATCGCTACAAAACGCCGCGGCGCCACAGGCGCCTGCTTAACTGGAACCGGGAGTATCAGACGTGTGGCGGATAGCAGGTTCGATCCGAACGCCGGAACGGTTGAGGTCCGGTCGGACGCTATTGCTGGGGTTGTTGGTGCTGGCCGGATGCGCCGGGCCGACCCGTAAGCCGCTGAGTTTCGAGACCATCTTCGGGCCGCGGCCGGTTGCCTTCACTGGGCCGGTGGCACGCGGCATGCGCTGGCTGAACGACGGCCGGCATTATGTTGAGCGGCGCGACGATCGACTGATGAAGATCGCTGCGCTGAGCGGCGACGCGACACCGGCATACGACCTGGACACCGTGCAGGCGGCGCTGGCAGCGCATGCCGACTTCGCCGGCGCCAACTGTGCGCACCTGGCGCGCCATCCGACCTTGGCCAGCGAAGATTATGGTGTGCTGCTGCTGGAACATGGGAATGGTTTGTACGTCTACCGCCTCGATGAAGGCGCGCTGCGCCGCGTGGCCGACACCGACGACGAACGCGAGCTGCTCACGCTCAGCCCGGACGGCGACCGGCTGGCGTTCGTCAAGGGAGGAAACCTCTTCACGCTCAACCTGGCGGACGGTCAGATGACGCAACTGACCAGCGACGGCGGCGAAACGATCCTCAACGGCAAACTCGACTGGGTATATCAGGAGGAAATCTACGGCCGCGGCAACTGGCAGGCCTACTGGTGGTCGAATGACGGCCGGTACCTGGCCTACTTGCGACTCGATCAGACCAACGTCCCGACCTATACCATCGTTGATCACCTGCACACCCACCCGCAGGTGGAACGCCTCCGCTACCCCAAGGCCGGCGACCCCAATGCCCTGGTCCGGCTGGGGGTGGTTCCGGCCGCCGGTGGGGCCACCACCTGGGTCGATCTCTCCGACTACGGCGACGCGGAATTGCTGATCGTGCGTGTCGGCTGGGCGCCGGATGGCCGTGTGGTCTATGAGGTGCAAGATCGTGAACAGCGTTGGCTGGAACTCAACGATGCCGATCCGCAGACCGGCGGCAGCCGACGCTTGTTGCGCGAGCAGTCGCCGGCCTGGGTGGATGTGTATGGCTTGCCGCACTGGTTGGACGACGGCTCGTTCCTGTGGCTCAGTGCTGCCGACGGCTGGCCGCATATCTACCACTACGCCCGTGACGGGACGCTGATAGCGCGTCTCACCGGCGGAGCCTGGGAGGTGCGCGAGCTGCTGGCGATCGATCAGTCCGGCGGCTGGGTCTATTTCTCCGGCACACGCGACAGCCATGTCGAAGAGCACATTTATCGGTTGCCACTGGTTGGCGGTCCGATCGAACGTCTGACCGAGCCCGGTTTTCACCACCGGGCCGATTTCGACCCGCGCGGCCAGTTCTTCTTCGATTACTTCAGCAATCTCAGCACTCCGCCGAAGGTGCACCTGCGCCAGGCCGACGGTCGCCTGCTGCGCGTGCTCAGCGACGCCGACACGTCCGCGCGCCACGAGTATGTCTGGCAGACGCCGGTCCTGCTGCGTGTGCCCACCCCGCACGGCCGCAGCCTGAACGCCGCGCTGATCCGTCCGCCACGACGGCCGCCCTGGCGCCGCCTGCCGGTGGTGATGTTCGTGTACGGCGGGCCGCACGCGCCGGCAGTGCGCAATCAATGGGAGGGCGAGTACGGCCTGCTCAAGCAGTGGTTGGCCCAGAAGGGCTTCCTCGTATGGACCTGCGATCCGTACTCGGCCAGCGGCGAGGGAGCGGTCAGCGCCCGGGAGGCTTACGGTCGGCTGGGTGTCACCGAGCTGCGCGACCTGGAAAGCAGCCTGCACTGGTTGGCCGAACATGAGCACGCCGACCTGTCCCGGGTGGCCATCGAGGGCTTCAGTTACGGCGGCTTCCTGGTGGCCTACGCGCTGACGCACAGCACCATGTTCAAGGTCGGCGTGGCCGGGGCGCCGGTGTGTGACTGGCGCAACTACGACAGTATCTACACCGAGCGATTCATGCGCCTGCCGCAGAACAATCCGGACGGTTACCAGGCTGCTTCCGTGCGCGCCGCGGCGGACCGACTCCACGGCCGATTGCTGTTGGTCCACGGTGCGGAAGATGATAACGTGCACCTGCAAAACACCTTGCAACTCATCCACGATCTTCAAAGCGCTGGGAAAGACTTCGACCTGATGCTCTACCCCGGCAACGGTCACGGCATCGGCCACAACCGTCGGCACTGGCTCCGACTGTGGTTGGGCTTCATCGAGCGAAACCTCGAAGACCGCTGATGAGTCTGAACCGGCGTGGTCAGCACGCCGCGGTCGGCCCGCCGACGTTGGTCAGGGCGGCGACTGCGGCGGCGGTCACAGCCGTAACGACTTCTTCCCAGCAGCCCGACGGACGCGCCCCGGCCGCGCGCTGGTGCCCGCCGCCGCCGAAGCGCGCCGCCAACTCGGCTACGTCCAGCGTCTGCTTGCTGCGTAGGTTGACGCGCACCTGCCCGTCCGGTTCTTCGGAGAACAGAATGACGGCCTCCAGGCCGGCCAGACGCGTGGCTTCGTTCACCAGGTCTTCGGTCATGCGGTGATCCGCGCCCACCGCCTGGAAGTCCGCTCCCCGTAGCTTCATCACCGCCAGCCGACCGTCGGCGTACAGTTCCAGGGTGTTCAACATCCGCCCGATCAGACGCAGACGGGCGGGCGGGTCTTGCTCATAGATGGCCCGATAGATGGCATTGGCCGGCGCTCCGGCCGCCAGCAGGTCGGCCGCTGCCCGAAACATCCGCGCGTCGGCGTTGGCGAAGCGGAACCAACCACTGTCGGTGGCCACGCCGACCAGCAGAGCAGTGGCGATCGTCGGCGATACCGGCAATCCCAGCGACTGCATCCACTCATGCAACAGCAGGCACACCGCGCCCGCGGTCTCGTCCAGGACGCGCAAGTCATCCGGTCGCGTGCCGATTTCGTCGCGCGTCGGGTGATGATCCACGACCAGCGTGGGCGGCGCGCTCGGCAGGTAATCCGTCACTGCTTCGAGCTGCGCGTAAGTACACGTGTCCAGAATGACGAGGGCATCACACTCGCTGGTCAGGCGCTGACGCTCGCGCGTCCAATCGTGCCACGGCACCGCGTCGGCCAAAAGCTTGTAGCGCATCGGCAGCGGCTCGAACAGCGTCGGCCGCGGATCGCCACCCAGCGCGCGCAGTGCGAGCGCCATGGCCGCTAGCGCCCCCAGCGCATCACCATCCGGCCGCCGGTGTGCAATCAACAACGGTCGTCGGCAGGCCAGCAGCCAGGCGTGCATGTTGTGATAGTCCGCCGGGACGATCATGATTCGCAGATTCTATGCTGCGGCGCCTTGTTCCGCAGCGAGGTGAGCAACAATGGCCGCCCTGCGACAGCTCGCCGACCCGGCGACTTACCGTCCCTGCGACTGGGATCTGAAGACCGACGCGCGCGGTCGCCGCTACTGGGTGGACCTTTTCCGCTGGCACCTGGACGCCGTCCTCGTTCCGCTGATCTGCGATGAATACGGACCGGACCGGACGGCACTGGCCACCTTCTGCGAAGAGTACCGTCGTTGCTTCGACGACATCAGCGCGCGGCCGGAGCGGTTTGCGCGGATTGACGTTTTATACTTCACCGAGGTCCGGGCCGCCCTGTTGTACCGCCATCATTTCCCGGACCCCTTCCGCAAGTTGAAGCAGCAGGCCAACGAGATCGCCGGCGCTTTGCTGCCTTCAGTGCTGGCCGAACTGGACGCGGCAGCTCCGCCGCAGCAGCGCGATCTGCTGATCAGCGGACTGATGGCCGGCAACCTTTTCGATCTGGGTTCGCGGTCCACCATCGACCGACAGAACGAAACCAATGCCTTGTTCAGGCAGACCCGCCGACAGGTGCCGGCGCGTCCCTGGTTTCAGGACGATCTGGATGCCTGGTGGCGGCGCTGGGATACGCGGCCGACCTATCGGCATGCCGTCTTCTTCGTGGACAACGCCGGGAGTGACCTGCTGCTGGGTTGCCTGCCGTTCGTGCGCTGGATGTTGCAACGCGGGACCCGGGTGACGCTGGCGGCCAACAGCAGGCCGGCGCTCAACGATATAACCGCTGCGGAGCTGACGCCGCTGTTGGCCCAGTATGCCGCCGCCGATACCGCTCTGTCGCAGGCCCTGGCGGCCCGTCGCCTGCGGGTGTGCGAGACCGGCTGCGGGACTCCTTTGATCGACCTGACCCGTCTGGCTGACAACTTCGTGGCCACTACGACCGACGCCGACTTGCTGTGGCTGCATGGCATGGGACGGGCCGTTGAAAGCAACTATCGGGCACGCTTCACCTGCGACGTGGTGCGTACGGCTGTGTTGAAGGACGAAGGCGTTGCCGCTTGGCTGGGGGGCAAGCTGTTCGACTGTCTGTTCTGTTTCCGCCCCACTTGCGAGCCGTGTCCACGGAGGGGCTGAAATCGTGCGTTACTCCAGCTTCAAGCTGGCTACGTAGTCCAATGCCACCGGCAGCACGCGGGCGGTGACTTCCTCCAGTGTCCCCGTCAGCCGCGCACCGGCACTGGCGCGGTGTCCACCCCCGCCGAACCTGGTCGCCAGCTCCAGTACCGGCACGCCGCGCTCGCCGCGGAAGTTCATCCGCACTTTGCCGGGTTCACCCTCGGTAAACAGGATGGCGACGGCGATACCCTCGATGGAGCGCGGGATTTCGACCTGATCGTCGATATCACGCGCCGAGCAGCCGGTGGCGGCGATCTCCTGGTAGCTGGCGGTGCTCCAAGCCAGCCGGCCGTCCGCGCTGACGCGCGTGTTGCGGTAGATCAGACTGAGCAGCTCGAACTCGCCGCGGCTGTGACTGCGATGCATGCGTTCGCAGACCTCGGCGATATGGGCACCGGCATACGCTAGCCGGCAGGCCACTTCCAACGCCTGGGGCGACGTGTTGGACAGCGAAAAGCCTTGCGTGTCAGTGTGAATACCGGCGTACAGCAGCGTGGCGATCGTGGGCGTGATCCGGCAGCCCAGTGCCAGCAACAACCCATAGACCAGCTCCGACGTGCTGCTGGCATCTTCTACGATCCAGTTCCAGCGCCCGAACTGCGTATTGGTGGCATGATGGTCGATGTTCAGTATCGGGATGCGCGTCAGCGCCGTCAGGTGCTCCTCAGCATTCAAGCGCCGGTCTTTAGCCGTATCCAAAGCGACGATCAGGTCGCAATCACGCACATCCGCGGCATGTGCTGCTTTCAGCCCGGCGAAATCCACTAGGTACCGTAGTTGCCGCGAAACCGTGCCTGCCGGCAAGACCAAATGCGGCCGCTGCCCCAGCTCCGGCAGCGCCAGCCACAGCGCCCCCATCGACGCCAACGCGTCGGCATCCGGGGTCACGTGGCTGATCAACACTGGCTCGCGGGCGCCGCGCAGAGCGGCGCAGATCTCCGGCGGTACCCGTGCCGTCGCCGAGTTGGTCAGCACGCCCGTGTTCATGCCGGTTCCCGCATGGCCGCGATGAGGATATCGGCCACTTCTGGTCTGGTGAACTCTACCGGCGGGCGCTGGCCGCGGGCAAGCATTTCGCGTACCGCGCTTCCGGATAGAAAGACGCGTTCCTGGGGCGTGCTGTTGGTGGTCTTATCGCTGGCCATGGCTCCGGACTTGCGGCACCAGAAAGTGTGCTCGAACTTCAGCGGTATGATGCCGACCGCGGCCGGATCCAGTTCATCGAAGATACGCTGCGCGTCGTACGTGCCGTAGTAGTTGCCGACGCCGGCGTGGTCCCGGCCGACGATGAAATGCGTGCAGCCGTAGTTCTTGCGCACCAACGCATGCAGCACGGCCTCGCGCGGTCCGGCATAGCGCATCGCCGCCGGCAACACCGACAACAGCGTGTTCCTCGGATTGTAATAGCGTTCCAGCAGCACTTCATAACAGCGCATCCGCACGTCGGCGGGGATATCGCCCTTCTGTGTCTGGCCGACCAGCGGATGAATCAGCAGACCGTCGCAAATTTCCAGAGCGCACTTGGTGATGTACTCGTGCGCCCGGTGAATCGGATTGCGCGTCTGAAACGCCACCACCGTGCGCCAGCCGCGCTCGGCGAACGCCGCCCGGGTCTGCGCCGGTGTCAGACGATAGCGGCTGAATTCCGGCTCGTGGCGCGGGCATACCACTTCCAGCGGTCCGGCCAGACAGACGTCGCCCTGACTGAGCGTGACCGCCACGCCGGGATGGGCCGGGTCGGTGGTGCGAAAGACCTTTTCGGCTTCCTTTTGCTTGTCGTGCGCGTACTTCTCGGTTACTCGCAGCACGGCCAGCAGACGCTCTTGCTCATCGCATAGTGCCACCGACTGACCGACCTCGAGGCGCGCCGCCTGCTCGGCCGACACCGGACAGATGATCGGTACCGGCCACAACACGCCGTCGGCGATGCGCAGATCATCGCAGATGCTGTGGAAATCCGCCTCGCCGACGAAACCGGTCAGCGGACTGAAGGCTCCCACCGCCAGCAACTCCAGGTCGCACTGCTCGCGTTCCCCCAGTATGATCCGCGGCAGCTTCTGGCTGGCGGCCTTCAGGGCCGCGGCCCGCTCCGGACTGACAATCAGGTTCACCAACTTCCCGCCGTGCGGCGGAATCAGCCCCTTGTCTGGCATTCTTCTCTCCCGTTCGGTCAGGCCTTCTGGCCGGGCGCGACTATTCCACCACTGGCGTCGGACGGCCGCCCTTGCGCGGGTCGCATACACCCAGCAGTGTGCCGTCCGGGAGGAACTGAATGGCCTGCACACCGGCCGTCCGCTGCTGGTCACTGATCTTATGCCCTGCCTCGCGCAACGTCTGGAGCAATTCGGCCGGCGGATCCTGATCGAAATATACCTCGTCCGGTTGCCACTGGTGATGCAGCCGCAAGGCGGTGACCGCGTCGGGCAGGGGCTGCCCGCGGTCAAGCACGTTGGAGAGCACCTGAACGACCGCGGTGATGATCCGCGGGCCGCCGGAAGCCCCCAACGCCAGCACCGGCTTATCCTGCTTGAACACCAACGTCGGTGTCATACTGGATAGTGGTCGTTTGCGTGGTCCCACCAGATTGGCTTCGCTCTGCACCAGTCCGTACAGGTTGGGCTGGCGCCCCGGCATGGTGAAGTCATCCATCTCGTTATTCAAGATGATGCCGTATGGCTCGACCACGATCAGCGAGCCGAACAGACCGTTGATCGTTTCGGTCATGGCGACAACGTTGCCGCGCGCGTCGGCCACACAGAAGTGCGTGGTGCCGCCGGCACCGCTGGGGGCGGTCGTCGTATCGCGCCCGGAGCCGTACTGATCGGGGGCCAGGGTCGCGTTGGGTAGAATGCGCGCCGCCAATTCGGCAGCGTACTGTGTGCTGATCAGGCGCGCCACGGGTGGTGAGCTGAAATCCGGGTCGCCCAGCCAGCGCGCCCGATCGGCGAAAGCATGTTTGAACGCTTCGACCAGCGTATGCGCACTGGGGACCACGGGCTGGGTCTGGGCCGGCCCGCCAGCCGCACGCAGTATGTTCAGCGTCTCCAACAGCGCCACTCCGCCGGAGGACGGCGGCGGCATCGTCAGGACCGCGTAATCGCGATACTGGCCCCGCAATGGTTCCCGTTCGCGCACCCGATAATTGGCCAGATCCTCAGCAGTCAACTTGCCGCCGGCAGCGTTGACGGCCTCGATGATCGCCGTTGCCAGCTCACCCTGATAACAGGATTCGAACCCCTGATCGGCAATCATCACCAGCGCGGCGCGCAAGTCTTTGCGCCGGGCACGCTGCCCAACTGCCGGGGGCGTGCCGTCATTGAGCAGAGTGTGATATAGGGTCGGATACTTCTCTTTGAGGACCGGCCATTTTTCGTAAACGCTGATGGCCTGGCGGCAATCCGCTTGGAATTGCTCATTGACCGTAAAGCCAGCGTCGGTCAGGAAAAGCATCAGTCCGATAAGATCGCGCAGCGGCAGGCTGGCATAACGCTTGTGTATCTCAGCCAGACCGGCCGGCAACCCCGGCACCGCTACCGCGTTGCCGCCGTACAGCGTTGGTGGCGGCCCGTCCCCGGCTTCCGCCAGCAGCTTTTCATAGCGCTCGGGCGTGGCGGACAGCGGTGCCATCTCGCGGAAGTCCAAGGCGACGAAGCGCTTGTCGCGCGCCACATATGCTACCAGAAAGCCGCCACCGCCCAGCCCCGTGCTCTGCGGGCGCGTCACGGCCAGGGCCAGGGACGTCACGATAGCTGCGTCGAACGCGTTGCCGCCCTGCGCCAGGGCCTGTGCCCCGACAAGCGAAGCCTCCACCGCGTCGCTGACCACGATCCCCAACTGACTGCGCGCCACGTAAGGCTGCTCTTGAGCGGCCACTGACAGCGCGCTCGCCAACGTTACTGCCAAAGTCGCCAGCCACTTCTGACGCATGATGCATACCTCGCTAGTGGAAGAAAACCCGACCGGCGATTCGTCTGGCCGGTGGGTGCCCCATCTACTCTCGACACTCTTGCTTGGTCACGTGGGGGTAACGCCTGCTCCTCTTTGTGACTGAGCCGTAATAGAACCAGCATACCTGAGATCGGCGACACTGACGACGTGACAAACGCCCGCCGGGGGGATTCAATGTTCCGCATGCAGATCACGCATGACATTCCCTCTACGCGGGCGGCCATCGCTGCCGCCCGGGCCGCCGGACGACGCATCGCCTTCGTGCCGACCATGGGCTACCTGCATGCCGGTCACCTGTCGCTGCTGGCAGCGGCACGTCAGGATGGCAGTTTTGTGGCGGCGAGCATTTTCGTCAACCCGACGCAGTTCGGCCCGAACGAGGATTACGACCGCTATCCGCGCGATACGGCCGGGGACCTGCGCAAGTGCCAGGAGGCCGGGGTCGAGCTGGTTTTCATGCCGGCTGTCGCCGAGATGTACGCCCCTGACGCGGCCATCACCGTACATGTGGCCCACTTGGCCGACACGCTCTGCGGGCCATGCCGGCCGGGGCACTTCGATGGCGTCGCCACCGTTGTCGCCAAGCTATTCAATATCGTGCAGCCCGATGTGGCCTATTTCGGCCAGAAGGACGCCCAACAACTGGTCATCATTCGCCGCCTGGTCCGCGACCTCAATTTCCCGATCGAGATCGTCGGTTGTCCCACCGTACGCGAGCCGGACGGCCTCGCCATGAGCAGCCGCAATGCGCTTCTCTCCCCGGACGAACGCCGCCGCGCGGTCGTCCTGTATCAGGCGCTGCGCGCAGCCGAGGCCGACATTCGCGGCGGCCTGCGCGACGTGGCGGAGATCCTGACATCGATGCAGCGGATCGTGGCAACCGCCCAGCCGACCAAGGTGGATTACATCAGCATCGTCGATCCCGACACTTTGCAACCGGTGCAGCAGGTAAGCGGCCCGGTCCTGATTGCCTTGGCGGTGCGTATCGGCTCCACGCGCCTCATCGACAACCTGTTGGTGGACCCGGCCGCCACCGGAAGTTAGGATGCGGCTCGATACTTGACGGCCACGAAAAAGGGCCTGTTTCATGATGCCAGTCGTGTTCAAAGTGCCCGGACTGGGGCTGGAAATCCCCGGCTACGGCCTGGCGCTCATGATCGGCTTCTTGCTATCGATCATGTGGGCCGTGCGGCGCGCCGAACGCTCCGGCGCCAACCCTGATGTCGTGCTCAACTGCGGTTTCCTGGCGTTGCTGGGTGGCGTCGGTGGTTCGCGACTAATGTATGTCTGGCACTACTGGGAGCAATTCGCCCTGCACCGCACCACAGGCCGTATCCTCTGGGCCATTCTCGACGTGCGCAAGGGCGGACTGGAAGTCTATGGCGGATTCATCGCTGTCACCCTTTTGGTGCTCGGCTACCTCTGGTGGCGCAAGCACTCCATTCGCTGGTATTTGGACATCATCGCGCCATCGGCCGCCCTGGGTATGGCCATCGGACGTATCGGTTGCTTCTTGAACGGCTGTTGCTTCGGCGGCGTGTGCGAACTGCCCTGGGCCGTGCGATTTCCGTTCGGCAGCCCGCCGCACCGGCAGCAATGGACCGAGTGCCGACCCGGCACCGGGCTGCCGCAGCAGTTGCTGATCTTCGGCCCCAACGGGTTCTGGCCCGATGGTACCGCCGCCAGTCCGTTGACGCGCGAAAGTCTGCGCCTGACCGACCGCGAGCTGGCGGCGGCGGAGCAGAAGGCGCAAGCGGCGCAGGAGCGGGCGAACCGACTGCGCGAGCTGGCCAAGACGGTAGCCGATGCGCCGACCAGACAGCGCTTGCACAATCAGGCGCGGGCGGCCGAGGCTGACACCCTGCGCCATTATGAGATCCGCGCCCAGATGAAGCGCTATGGCCTGAAGGCGGGACAGCTCCGCGAGTTGGCTAGCCAGTATCGCTCGCTGCCCGTGCATCCGACACAACTATACTCGACTGTTACCCTAGGATTGCTGGCGGGACTGCTGGCGACCTTGTATTGGCGCCGCACTCGCGATGGGCAGGTGGTATGCACCATGCTGCTGATCGAGCCGTGGACACGCTACACGCTGGAGTTGCTGCGGGCCGACAACCCGCACGATACGGCCGGCTTCACCATCTCGCAGTTTCTGGCGATCCTGCTGAGCCTGTCGGGCCTGATCGGGCTGCTGCTGCTGCGGCGATTGCCGCCCCGCTCCCCGCGGGCAGTCTTGTGGGAAGCGCCCGCGCCGACCAAGCCGCCACAACGCCAGACCTGACGGTGTCTTTAGCAGCAGAGAGCAATGGCCCCGCTGTTCCGGCGCGCCTGCCATCTGCTCCCAGCCGCTACAATCACGGGCGATATCGTGGGCGACCGCAAGCTGGTTTCTCGGAGGATGCTTTCATGCCGCACTCGCGCTGCCTGATTCACACCCCATTGATCATCTGCCTCGGCCATCTGCTCGCTGCCGGCGCTATGGCTTGTACCAATCTGATCGTGACCAAGGGAGCTTCGGCCGACGGCTCGGTGATCATTACGTACACCTGCGACGGCGAGTTTCACCCGCGCTTGCGGTCTTATCCGGCCGCCGACCACGGACCGGACGAATACATCGAGTACCGGGATGGAGCTGGGCAATTGCGGGGGCGTGTCAAGCAGGTCCCGCACACCTACGCCGTCGTCGGGCTGATGAATGAGCACCAACTGGTCATCGCCGAGACCACCTTTGATGGGCGGCCGGAGCTGGAGAACCCTGACGGCTTGTTGAATTACTGGGAGCTGATGCACCTGGCCTTGCAACGTGCCCGGACGGCCCGCGAGGCCATCCGCGTCATCACCGACCTGGTCGCCCAACACGGCTACCGTTCGACCGGCGAGTCGATTTCCATTGCAGATCCGCAAGAGGCCTGGATACTGGAGATCATCGGCACCGGTCGCGGCGGGCAAGGCGCGGTGTGGGTCGCCGTCCGCGTACCGGACGGCTACATCGCCGCTCACGCCAATAAGGCCCGCATCGGTACTTTCCCGCTGGACGATCCCGAAAACTGCCTGTACTCGGAAAATGTCATCAAGTTCGCCGTCGAGCGCGGCTACTACGATCCGGCCGACGGACAACCCTTTCGCTTCGACGAGGCCTATTGTCCCTCTGATCCCAAGAACCTGCGTTACGGTGCGACGCGCGTCTGGTCACTGTTTCGCCGAGCGGCACCATCGCTGAACCTCGCGCCCGACTACCACCGCGGGGTGCCGGGGGCCGAGCCTTACCCGCTCTGGGTCAAGCCCGACAAGAAGCTGACCCTGGCTGACGTGTTCGCTCTGATGCGCGATCATTACGAGGGCACCGATTTCGACATGACGCGCGGCTTGGACGCCGGGCCGCACGGCACGCCCAACCGCTGGCGCCCCATCACCTGGAAACTGGACGACACCGAGTACGCCTGGGAACGGCCCATCTCCACCCAGCAGACCGGCTTCAGCTTTGTCGGCCAGGTGCGCCACACGCTGCCGGATCCAATCGGAGGCGTGCTGTGGTACGGCGTGGACGATACGTACTTCACTTGTTACGTCCCCCTGTACTGTTGTATCGACGCTCTGCCACCGGCCTATACTACTGGCAGCCTGAACGAGTTCTCCTGGGATTCTGCTTGGTGGGTGTTCAACTTCGTGGCCAACTACGCCAACTTGCGCTACGCCGACATGCGCGCCGACATACAGGCTGTGCAACGGGAGCTGGAAGGACATCTGTTGGCACTGCAACCGGCCGTTGAAAAAACCGCCCTCGAACTCCAACAGTCCGACCCGGCCCTGATGCGCCGTTACCTGACCGACTATTGCCTGATGCATGCCGAGCAGGTCGTACGCCGCTGGCGCGCGCTCGGCGAACACCTCATTCGCAAGTACAACGACGGCTATATTCAGGAGCGGCCGGGGGAGCCGCAGGAGCGCGGTTATCCCCAAGAGTGGCTGCGTCGTGTGGTCGAAGATCGGCCCACCCAGTTCCGTTTGCCGTCCGTGCGGCCCGAAAAGAAGGCGGATCCTTCACCTGACGAATGAGCCTCACCCCTCAGGATAGTTGCCGCCTTGGTTCCTTCTCGGGCCGACCAGCACTGCGCGCGTCCCGCCCCCGGCGACATGCCTCATGTTATAGTATGTGGCGAAGTCCTTCTGAGGCGCAGCATGGCTGGCAATGGGCGAAGTGTCATTGGGGCAAGCTTGCTGGGGGCCTGTTGGTTGGCACTGGTTGCCGCCGTCCAGTGCTGCGGCGGTGAACGGACCGCCTGAGGAGGACGCCTCGTGATTCGTCGGCTGGTCGGAAAGAGAACCGCTACGAAGTCAGCGGCCAGCCGCAAAGGTGCACCTAACGCCCCCGCCCGGTGCGCCACCCAGCACGGTGGGCCGGGGCGCAGGAGCCGGTCGCGAAGCGACATACGCCGGGTCGGCAAGGGCGGCCGCGAAAGTGCCGCCCAGCGCCAGGCCCGCGCCCTACGGCTGTTGGAACGGTTACGAAAAGCGTATCCGAATGCGACTACCGCGCTGCGTCACGACAGCGCATTAAGTCTGCTGGTCGCAACCGTGCTGTCCGCCCAGTGCACCGATGAACGCGTCAACATGGTCACGCCAGAGCTGTTTCGCCGCTATCCCGATGCGGCCGCGCTGGCTGCCGCCGACCAGGCGGAACTGGAAGCCCTCATTCGCTCGACCGGCTTCTATCGCAACAAGGCGAAGAACCTGCTTGGGATGGCACGCCTGCTGTGCAGCGAATTCGGCGGGCAAGTGCCCGACACGATGGATGAACTGCTGCGACTGCCCGGTGTGGCTCGCAAGACGGCCAACTGCGTGCTGGGGACTTGGTTCGGAAAGAACGAGGGCATCGTGGTCGACACGCACGTCGGCCGCATCGCTGAGCGCCTGGGCCTGGCCCCGCGTGCTCGCCACAACAAAGACGCCGAGCGGATCGAGCAGGACCTCATGGAGTTGTTCCCCCGCGAGTCGTGGACCTGGCTGGCACACGCCCTGATTCAGCATGGACGGACAGTGTGCACAGCACGCCGGCCGCAGTGCGACCGTTGCCCGCTGGCGACCGATTGCCCATCCGCCAATTTGGATGCCACGCCGACGGCATGACCTATGCAGCTTTGTGTCCGCTAAACTGAGATTCGGCGGCTATCATCGACCAGTAGGCTTGCCCTGACGTATGGAGGGAGCGCGCATGGTGGCCGGATCAACCGGTGCTGTGTGGTTCTGCCGTCGCTTCGCCGAGCTATGCCGGCCCCTGCGAGGCACGACCATTCGACGCGTGCATGACGTCGGGCCCCGATCGTGGCCGGATGGAGCCTTAGAATAGGTGCCGCGAGGTGTTGCGCCGCGAGAGAAGCAGCATGAGGTGGCTCAAGACGGTCATTCATGTCCACACCAACTACTCGTTCGACGCCAACCCCTCGCCGGCGGAGGTGATCGACACTGCCTGTCGGCAGGGTGTCGATTGCGTGGGTATTACCGATCACGACACGATCGATGGGGCGCTTGAAGCACGCGAGATCGGGGTCGTGAGAGTCATTGTGGGCGAGGAGATTTCCTCCGCTGACGGTCATATTATCGGACTTTTCCTGAGCAAACGGATTGCGCCGGGGCTTTCGCTGGAAGAAACGGCTGCGGAGATCCGGGCCCAAGGCGGACTGATCCTGGCACCGCACCCGTTCACCATTCTCTGCGAGGGGAGCCTGCACAACGCCATCGGACGCCTGCGACCGTGGCTCGATGCCATTGAAATCTGCAATGCTCAAGATTTCTTGCCCTGGGAAAACTCGCGCGCAGGGCGCTACGCTCGCCGGTACGCGATAACCCCCTACGTCGGCGCTGATTCGCATGTGCGCGGCTACCTGGCGACCTGCTATCAGGAAATTCCGGAATTCGACGGACCTGCTGGGTTTCTCGGGTCATTGCGGCAGGCCCGTCTGTATCCGGGACGTTTCGGCTGCGGTTACTTCGTGCAGATGGGGTGGCGGCACGTATGGGACTCGTTGGCTCGAAGGCGCTGGAAGGATTATGGTGCCAACGTTTCTCGTCGGACCCATACCGCCCCAGTGGGCTGACCCGCCCGCAATGATCCACCTGTCGTCATGGCCCGATAGTATCAGTCCGCACGCGGCGCGCAGCAGACGATCTGGTCAACTTGACGTCGATTGTCAGCAATTGGAAAGCTTGTGGTAGCTATAGCAGCGGTCCACAAAAGGCACGGACGATGGAGATCGGCACAAGCCTTAACCTGCCGACACTCGGCGGCACACAGGCCGGGCGGATCATAACCGTCAACGGTCAGCCGGTGAGCCTGCCGAGTTCACCCTTCGGTCCGGCCTCGGTGGTTACGATCAGCTCCGACATCCCCGCCTTCCAGGGCTTTCGCGACTACACCCAGCTAAGTGGTTCGCTGGTCTGGCAGTTTGACCTGAGCGGTGTACTGAACCCGACCGGCGTGGGCCTGCCGGAAACGGCCCGCTCGCCGGAGCAGCGGGAACTGGAGGAGAAGGCCGTCGAACGGGCATTCGAGTACATCGATGCCGGCGAGTATGACGCTGCCCGGCAACTGATGAACGTTTTGCTGAAGGACAACCCGACCAACGCGGCGGCGGTGCACGCTCTGGGATACGCCGAGCTGTCGGACGGCAACTACGAGCTTGCTGAGAAGCTCTTTCTCAAGGCCCACGCCTTCAATCCGACCGTGGGTTACGACCGGGATGCCGGCAACGCCCGTCTGCTCCAGCAGGACGACAACACGGTCATCAGTCGGGCCCGGGCCATGATTGCCAACCCGATCCAGCGCGGCGAGGGGACCCGCGTTCTCATCGTCCTGACTCGGCGCCGACCGGAATGGGCCGCCGCCCACCTGTTGCTGGGGGATGCGTTGCTGGCCCAAGGCGACGGCAATAACGGATTGATGCAGTACAGCGCAGCCATCACCCACGCCGACGCCACCGAGCTGAAGCAGATGGAGCAACGGCTCGAGAAGCTGGTTCAGGCGGCGCCGCGAGCGGCATTCGTCCGCCAGCTATTGGGACGTGTGCAATCGCGTCAGGGGCGCTACGACCAGGCTATCCAGACGCTGAGTACCGCCGTCCAGTTGGCCGACGGCGACGTGGCTTTTCAACGCGAGCTGGCGCGCGCCTACGTAGCGCGCGGGCGCCAACAGCTTGCCCGTGGCGATATTAGCGCCGGCTTGGCCGACCTGTTCAAGGCCAAGGAACTCGACTATACCGGCTACGAAACCAAACAGGCCGTCGGCGAAGGCTATGTCGCCCGCGCGCAACAGCGCGTCCAACAGGGGGATCTCGCGGCGGCCGCCACCGACTTCCAGCTCGCCGCTCAAATCCTCAGCGTGGGCGGCAACAAGGAACTGCGGCAGCGTGCCGCCGCGGCGGCTTATGCCCTCGGGCGGACGCTGGAGCGCAAGCGTCTAGCGGCCGGCGGCGAGGTCGACTCCGAAGTGGTCGCTTACCAAGCCGCCTACGACCTCGATCCGAAGAACAAAATGGTGGCCCGCAAGCTGGCCGATACGCGTGTGGCGATCGGTGATCAGTTGTACGCTCAGGGCAAGTATCTGGAGGCCGCCCAGTCCTATCGTCGGGCCCACCTGCTGTTCGAGCACGACGAGACCTACAAAGAGAAAGCTGTCGACGCGTACGTCACCTACGCAGACTGGCGTCTGTACAACTACAACTTCGACGACGCGGTCAGCGCTTATCTGGATGCCTATCGCATCGACGCGTCCAATACGGCCACACGTGAGAAACTGGCCGACGCCTACTACCGGCGTGGACTGAACTACCAGGAGGAGCAGGACTACAAGAAGGCGGTGGCCGACTTCAAGTCCGCCCTGCGCCTCTTCCCCAGCAACGCCACCTATCAGGCCGCTTACAACGCCCTGCGCGGGTGGGATCAGTGACCTGTGCCAGTCCCGGCTGTGCGGCGCTCAAGCCTTGCCGAGCGAGCGGATGCGTTGCGCTTTATTGCAGATCTGCGTGATGCGCAGCCCGAAGTTCTCTCCCACTTTGACGCACGTGCCGCGTCCCACCAGACGATTGTTGATCAGCAGGTCCAGCGGCTCTTCCACCGACTTCTCGAATTCGATGATCGCCCCGACCGACAGATTACGCACCGCTGCGATCGCCATCGACCGGCGTGCCAGTTGCACAATGACCGGCACGCGAATTCGCCGGATGCGGGCCAGCTCGGGGTCCTCCGGCAGGGGGCGCGCCGGCGCCCCAGCCGCGGGCGCTGTCGGCGGAGGCTGCGCCAAGACGGCATCGGTTTCGGCTATCAGGTTGCTGGTTGCCGACAGCAGTGCGTCGATCTCAGCCTGATCGATGATCATGAGTCATCCGGGCCGTGCGTCAGCGCGTTACATCCTGACAATCGACCAGTTGTTCGCGGCGGCGCAGCAACTCGGTCGTTACCATCGGGCTACTCGGGCGACGCTAGACCTATCGGACGCCAGCGCCGGGACCACAACTCCAGCGTCAGCAGGGCCCACAACGGATGCTCATGGTTGGCACGTCCGCGAATATGTTCCTCGACGAGTCGCTCCAGCCAATCCGGGCTGAAAACCCGCCGACTCAGGCTGTCGGCGGCCAAGACGTTGGTGCGCAGAAGGTCCTGTAACTCCCAGCGGAGCCAGCTTCCGATCGGCACACCGAAACCCATTTTGCGGCGTCGCAAGACTGCCGCCGGCAGCCGGCCTTTCGCCCAATCCTTCAGAATACGCTTGCCTCCCCGCGGCCCGATACGCCACTCGATCGGCAACCCGGCGGCGAATTCCAGCAGCTCATGATCCAGCAGCGGACAGCGACATTCCAGCCCGCAGGCCATGCTCGCAATGTCCACCTTCACCAGCAAGTCGTAGGGCAAATAACTATGGATATCGGTCAGCACCGCCCGTTCCGTCGCGGAGCCCGCCCACTGCCCGTACAGTCCGTCAAACCAACGCCATGGCTCATCGAAGTCCAGCGCGGCGGCGAACTCCGCGCGGTAGCCCGCCAGCAAATCTGCCGGCGTGAAGACGTTCACCCACGCCAGGTAACGTCGCGCCGGGCCGGCCTCCAGCGCACTGAGGAACCGATACAGCCGGTTGCTGGCTGTTCGCGGTCGGTGATGTGGCAGCAAGCGTCCCAGCGCCGACAGCCCGCGCCTGAGCGGCCGCGGCACCACGGCCAGGCGCTCGGCGAGCTGCGCCGCGCGATAGCGGTCGTACCCTCCAAAGCACTCGTCGCCTCCGTCGCCGGTCAATGCCACGGTCACCCGCTGGCGTGCCCAACGTGCGACGTAGTAGGTCGGGATGGCGGAGGAGTCGGCGAAAGGCTCATCATAGTGGAACGACAGGGTATCCAGTATTTCCCGGGCCTGCGGTGTCACCAGGTGTTCGTGGTGTTCGGTCTTGAAACGGTCGGCCACCAGCCGGGCATAGCGTGTTTCGTCATAACGTGGGTCAGGGAACCCGATCGAGAACGTCCGCAGGGGCGACACACCCAACGCACGCATCAGCGCCACCACGACGGACGAGTCGACACCTCCCGAGAGAAACGCTCCCAGTGGAACGTCCGCGATCAAACGCTTGGCCACAGCGGCAGTCAACAACTCGCCCAGCCGCGCGCGCGCGTCGGCGTAAGTACCGCCAAAACGGGGCGACGCATTGGTCGGCCGCAGTGCCCAATAGCGGCGCGGTCGTAGGTCGGGCGCTTCTCCGGCATGCAGGTCGAGGTAGTGGCCCGGCAACAGTTTGCCGAACCCGCGATAGATTGAGCGGGGCGCCGGCACGTACTGGAACACGAAGTACGCGTGCAGCGCCTGCGGATCCACGGCGCGCGGCACCGCCGGCAGGGCGGCGATCGCCTTCAGCTCGCTGGCGAAATACAAGAAATCGCCATGCTGTGCGTAAACCAGCGGTTTCTTGCCCAGCCGGTCGCGAGCCAGCAAGAGCCGCCCGCGGCGCTCGTCCCAAATTGCGAAAGCGAACATGCCAGCCAGCCGAGCCAGACAGTCGCGGCCTACATCGCCATCGGCAGCCTGCTCGTACAGGTGCACGATAACCTCGCTATCGGTCCGCGTGGCAAAGCGATGCCCGGCAGCTTCAAGCTCCTTCCGCAACTCGCGGAAGTTATAGATTTCACCGTTGAAAACCAGCCAGATCGTGCCATCCTCAGTGCTCAAAGGTTGGCGACCGCCGGCCAGGTCGATGATCGCCAGACGACGAAAGCCCAACCCGCAGCGCCCCCGGGGATCAATATAGCGACCGGCGTCGTCGGGCCCGCGGTGCACGAGCTGGGCGGTCATCGAGTCCAGCGGCTCCGGCTCGACTCGCGTCCGCGGTGCAAGGCACAGAATGCCGGCGATGCCGCACATGCCCAGTGCTCAGCTATCCAGCTCGGCTACGCTGACCGCCCGCGCGTCGGCTGGCGGCTGGCAGCGCGGACAAACGTGCGTTCCCCGCTGACCGACCCGCAGAAAAGTGATCGGTGCGCCGCAGCGCCGACACGGCCGGCCATCACGTCCGTACACCATCAGCCGTTCCTGCATCCGCCCTCCGAGATAAGCCGCATCGAACGATGTGCCGCCATAGCGAATCGCCAGACGCAGTACGCAGCGTATGGCGCGGTGCAGCCGTCGGATCTCGCCCTCGCTGAGTTCGTCCGACTTTCGCCGTGGGTGCAGGCCGGCGCGGAACAGTGATTCGTCGGCATAGATGTTCCCCAGGCCGGCGACCACCGACTGATCGAGCAGCAAAGTCTTGATCTGCCGACGCTTGCCACCCAATCGGTGGCGCAGCACTGTCCAGGTGAAGTCCGGCGCTAACGGTTCCGGCCCCAGGTCCGCGGTGACGCTTTCCAGGCGACGTGTGTAGATGATCCGCCCGAACTTGCGGGTGTCGCACAACAGCAAACGCCGACCATCGTCGAGACGCCACTCGGCACTGGTATGCGGCGGCAGCGTCTGCTGACCATCCGCCAGTTCCAGTCGACCGCTCATGCGCAGGTGCACCAGCATCCAGCCGCGCGTCAAATGAAAAACGATGTATTTCCCGCGCCGCGTGAGAGCCTCGATCGTTTGGCCGACCACCCCGCGGCGCACGGCGGCGACCGTAGGCGACACGCTTCGCGGCCACAGCGCCCGGAAGCCGCAGATCTGCCGACCGGCGAGCTGTGGCCCGCAGGCCCGCACGATGGTCTCCACTTCTGGCAACTCAGGCATCGGGCGGAATTGTAATCCGACCTTCGGCCACCCGGCAGCGTCCGGCTCCAGGGGGGTTCACTTGCCGGATGCGCCGGCTACCTCGGCTGTCGTGCCCCCGTGCAAGCGTCGCAGGAACCTGCGCCGCAAATGGGTCAGCGGCCGGGCAATCAGTCGATGCAGCCGGATCCAGACCCCGACACGCTCCGCGACGGCGCGCTCCTCAGCGCTCAGAAGGTCCGGCCGCAAACGGCGCTTATGTTTTAAATAGTGGTAATAATCACCCTCTTGAAAACGTCGCAATAGCCAGCGCAAGGGTACCCAGCCGCGCCAGCCGGTCGGCGGCAACCACAGCGAGATCTGGAAATCGATCAGGTACGGTCGGCCGTCTTCACCCACCAGAATGTTCTGCCGCTTGTTCAGGTCGACGTAGGCGATGTGCCGCGTGTGCAGCACTTCCAGCAAGGCCGCCAGCTCATCGAAAAATGTGTCGCTCACGACTTGGCGCCGCTCCAGGGGCTGCCCAGGCACGTAAGCATGTAGCAGGCCGGTGTCCCCGACCGCCCCTATCAGACGCGGTATGCCGACAGTGTCCGCCAGCAGACGATAGAAACGCATTTCGCGCCGGGCCAGGAAACGTCCCAGCCAGTCCAGCGACAATCCGAAAAAGCGATTGACGCGATTGATCTTCAGCACCGCCAGTCCGTTCGGACCGCGATATAGCCCGGTGCCGGCGAAAAAATCGTGCTTGAAAGTCTCGACTAGCTCGTACGTGGTCCCGTTACAGCACACCGTGGTCGGCAGACGAGCTTGCGGAAGTGCGTACAGCCAGGCGTGACGCGGCTGGGGATAGTTGCTCGGCGGCGGCATGATCCCGCCCATTATAGTGCCACCGCGACCGCCCCGTTCCCCCATCGTGCCGGCGGCAGCCGCTATGCTCGGGGCTCTCATAGTCGATTTTTGTTAGGAACAGTGCCACGGAGCCAACAAAAGGCGTGCGGCACCCTGTGGGTATTGGCGCGGTCTGAGGGTGCCGCAGCGAGTGGAAGCAGTTTGTACTCTGCACGAGGCACGCGGGTCTGGCCCGCACCGCCCAGCAGAGACGCTCTCGCGTCACCTTAAGTATACCAGTCCCCGACGCGGTTTCAACCGAACTTGCGCGTAAATCACGGTGTGATAGCAGCTTTTCCGCCTGCAGCCTCGACCGGCACGTCCGATAGCTCACGCCGCAGTCCTTCGATCAGCTCACGCCACTCCCCGGCCCCACCGGCGGCCAGATAGTCGTCCAACAACTGGGCTGCCCGCTCGCGAAAGCCTTCCGGTAGGTTCGGGCTGGCGCATACCGCTGCTTCGACAATCTTGGCCTCGGCCGGCAACAGCCCGCGGCTTTCTAACAGGCGCAGACTGGCAGCGGCGCGCTCGAAACTTCGCGCCTTGGGGATTGGCTGCCCGTGGCGTCCGCGTTGTACCCATTCGACCGCCTCGGCGACTCGGCCCCCACGTAGAGCGCTTAGCATCAACGCCATGCAAGCTAACGGGTTATCTGCGTCGGCCTTCAGCACTGCCTGCGCTGCCTCGACTGCGGTGGGGTCGTCGGCCAGCCCCAGCGCCCATGCAAGGAAAGAGCGGAACTCGCGTCGGGATGGCTCACGCTCGACGGCCTGTATCCAGGCATCGACCGCCTGCTCAATCCGTCCGAGCTGTAAACACACTTCATGCCAACCGCGAAGGGCAGCGAAGTCTGTCGGGTTGCGCTGCAACAGGTAAGCATACTCCCCGGCGGCCTGTTCCCAATGATGGCTTCGGAGGTGGTATTCGGCTAATACGAAGTGCGCCAGCATGTTATGCGCGTCGGTCTGCAACGCTTCGTTCACCAGCGCCAACCCGGCGGCTCCCTCTCCGTACCGAATGTGACAAAGGGCGAGCCCGAGTTGTGCTGCTGACAACCGCGGCTGATCCTGGAGAGCGGCCGCGAATCTCGCACAGCCCTCCTCGTCCCGCTCCAGCTCGAACATCAGCAGATACCCGTAGTCGGCATTGTGGACGGCGCGCGTCAGCGGCTCAGCCGGGAGTCGCCGGTCGCACTCGCCGTAGGCTGCTGCCGCTTCCTCCATTCGCCCCAGTGCCTGGTAGGCGTGTGCCAGGCGCTTCCAGGTCAGGAACTCGTCGGGTGACAAGCTGCGGGCCATCTCGGCATGGCGCAGGCTATGCTCAGCTTGGCCGGCACGCAGAAAACGGTACGACAACCGGCGGTGAAACGCCGCCAAGTCGGCCGGCGTCGGGTAATACAAGGCCAGGTTCGTGCACGCGGCTGCCTGGTGCAGAGTGTCGATCCACAGAGCATGAAAAACGGCGAATTGGTCGCTCCCGGGCGGTAGGTACTTTTGGCGATCGGTCCTTGTCAGCGGGTGGTTGCGCGCGAAATCGTAGGTCAGTGCAAGCCCCTCCAGGGCGCGCGGATCGTTCGGATGAAGTTCCACCAGCCGTGTGGCTTGACCAATCACGCTGCGCGCCGCCGCGCAGTACGGCATGTCCCACAACAACATCGCGAAGGCGACTGCAATCGTCGTTGCGACCGCGGCGCGCACTGCGCCGGTCGCGGTCGCCGGCGACAGGTGCGCCAGTCGCCGCCACGTTACGGTAGCTGCGACAAGCGAGACCCCCATCAACGGCTGATAGAGATAGCGGTCGGCGCCGGCTTCGCGGGCGGCTACCAGCCCGCTGGTCGGCAGCAACAAGGCCCAGCACCAGACCCAGCCGAGAGCTGCCAGTCGTGATTCCGGGCGTCGCCAAGCCCTCCATGCGTGGATGAGGCTGGCGACAAAAACGGCGACTCCTATCCAGACAGGGTAGTACGTCCAACCCGTGCGTGGGTCGGGCAAGTGCCAGACCGACAACCAGAAGGGCGCCACAGTGTTGCGGAAGTGAATCCAGACCGACCAGGCAGCTCGAGCCAGCGGATCTCCGAATACGACCGCCGCCGAATCCTGCATCAGACCGATGCGTGCAGTCGTCCAGAGTGACAGGGCGCCGAAGCCTAGACACAGCAGGCCTACTAGATACACCCTTGGGGATGCCAGCGCCTGGCGTCTGCCGCGATAAATGACTTCCAGCACGAATGTTACCGCGACCCAGCCGACGATGACTTTGCTGAGCATTGCCAGCGCCAGCGCCGCCAAGGAGCCGGCGAAGTACACCCAGCGCTGTCGCACCAGGGCCGACAGATGCAGGTGCAGTGCTGTCAGCGCCAAGGTGGCGGAAAGCAGATGTGTGCGCCCCATCTCCGAGGCGTAGGTACTCGTCAGAGCGGGGTGCAAAGCCCACAACAGTGCCAGTCCCCAAGTCAGTAGCCTGACCGGCGCAGACTGGAGCGGCACCTGGTACATTGTTCGGCACATGCCGCAGCGCGTGGTTAACAGCCGCCTCAGCACCCACCAGAGCAGCAGGCCGTTCAACGCATGCAGGAACAGGTCGGTCCGCCGTATATGCACCGGCGCTCCGCCGAAGAGTTCCCACTCTAGAGCGTATGTGATGATCGGCAGCGGCTGGTAGAGATCGCCATGGATGCCGGACAGAATCGCCCACAGCCGCGCGAGCAACGGGCGGGGTGGCGGCGCCTCTGTGGCGCCGGGGTTGACGTTCGGATTGTTGACGATGAACTCGTATTCGTCTCCGCGCAAGTAGGGCGCGTCTAGTTCCGTCGAGCCGGCCAACAGGACGGCCCCGACCAGCGCAAACGCCAAGAACGCCTCGCGCCAACGGCACGTCGGTCGCTGCCCCCCCACCAGCGGTGTTGCGTCCGGCAGCGTGGGCCCTTGGTTTATCACGGTCGGCGTTTATCGCCCATCAGCGGTGACAAAGCAAGCCGGGCTTTGGACAGGCCACCTATGGGATGAGTATACGCGCGTCGCAGCGCTGCTTTTGACCTTGCGAGCCTGGTCCGACGTCACTTAGAATCAAGCGAGGGATGCTGCTCTTGTCGCAGTGTCGCGCCACAACGGGAAGCAGGCGATGAGTGTCGCCGAATCGGCCCTGTCCGCCAATGTGCTATTGCTGAACCGCCTGTACATGGCGGTACGCGTGGTCAGCGCGCGCCGGGCGTTCACGCTCTTGTACCGCGAGTTGGCGGAGGTCGTGTCCGTCGATGACGGGCAATATGTTTCGTACGATTTCAACGACTGGGTGGAGGTCAGCCAGGCCAAGCACCGCTTTGAGCCGGAACGTTACGACTGGATTCGCACCGTGCGCTTCCAGATTGCCGTTCCCAAGATCATCCGCCTGCTGGGCTATGACAAGATCCCCGCTGCAACGGTCAAGCTCAACCGCCGCAACCTGTTCGCCCGCGATCAGAATCGCTGCCAGTACTGCGGCAAGCGCTATCCGACCAGCGAACTGAGCCTCGACCACGTGATCCCGCGTTCGCGCGGCGGAACGAACTGCTGGGAGAACATCGTCTGCGCGTGCGTACGTTGCAACGTGCGCAAGGGCGGCCGCACGCCGGAGGAAGCGGGCATGAAGCTGATCGCCCGGCCCCAGCGACCGCGGCGTTCGCCGGTGCTGACGATCAAGCTTTCCGACTCCAAGTACGCGAGCTGGAAGCAGTTCCTCGATTTCGCTTATTGGAATGTGGAACTGAAGTAAGCGGCACGCCGGTCTGGCCCCATGGCGATTGTTCCTCGAGCGTGGCGCGCGGACTCCCGGCCCCCGGCGCGCCAGTTGCGGCGAAAGCGAATCACGATATTGGTGACGCTGCTCGCGCTGGCGGCCGGGGTGGCAGTAATCGCCAAATCGGCTTACCGGCCCACCCGGTCCGCGGCAGGCCCCGCAGGCGACCAGGACTATCGATACGTTGACCCGGCGCTGGTGGCCGCACGTCTTTCTGACTACTTGGACACAACGGCAGCGCTCACACCGGAATACTGGCGGAACAAGCCACCGATCAAGAGGGTATTCGGATACCCGTTGCCGCCCGTTCTCACTAGTGCCGACGCGCGGGTAGCCGGCCAGCTCAAGCAAGGCTACTTTCGGCCCGTGAGTCTGTTCGCGTGGCACCCATTGGGGGTGCCACCTCCTTGGGATGCTAACCCGCCCATGAGTGACACATATGACCTCTACAAACACACTCTCGAATGGTTGACGTCGCTGATCAACTGCTGGAAGTGTCAAGGTGACGATGAGAGCTTGGCGCTGGTCGTACGCACGATTTGCGACTGGAATGCGGTCAACTGGCGGCCACCCGGCGCCTCTCGATTCGCCTGGTCCGATCACGCCGCTGCCGCCCGTCTCAAACTACTCTGTTGGTTCTGGGAGCTTTACCGGTGCGACGACCGATTCGATTTCGAGTTCGGACGATTGCTGCTGGGCATGGTATATCAGCACGCCCTGAGCATGACGGCGCCAGCTCTATACAACCCGAAGTCCAACCACGGTCTGCAAATGGACGCGGCTTTGCTGAGCGCCGCCGCGACCTTCACAGAGTTCCGCGCCGCCGCTGGGTGGCGAAAACTGGCCGAACGTCGGCTCACTGACTATCTGCGAGACAACTTCAGTTCGACCGGTTTTCACATGGAGCAGACTCCGAGTTACCACTGGTACACCCTTAGTCATTTGGGCAACATTGCCTCCCTGTTACGCGACAACGATCAGGCGGTGCCGGAAATGCTGATGGGAACGCTGCGCAAAGCCGCAGCGGTCTGGCCCTACTTGCTGCGTGCCGACGGCTCCCTGCCGAACGTCGGCGACAACACGGCCCGCCTGGGGCCGGCCGACTGGCGTGAACGCGTGGCGCATTTGTTGGATGGTCCGGTGCCTGAGCCGGCCCCCTCGACTCTACCACCAGGCCACCCGCTGGCCGGTAGTTTCTTGCTAGACTTTGAAGTTGGTTACGCCGTCTTCACCGCTTATCAGGTGTGTCACGGGCGACCGGTCAACGACATGCCTGACACCCACCTGTTGTTCCGCTGTAATTCCAGCAAAGGCTGGGCCCATCACCACATCGACGCCCTCTCATTCGAACTCTACGGCTTGGGGCGCGACTGGTTGGTGGACTCCGGGCGCTTCAATTACCAGAACGAGATGCCCGAACGCCGCTACATGCGCAGCGCCCGGGCCCACAACGTCGTGCTGGTTGATGGTCGGGACTTCGGCGATCATCCGCTGACGTTGCTGGACTTCGGGCGCGGCCCGAACGGCGATTTCGTGGCCGTGCAACATGACCGCCCGCAGGCCCGACACACGCGCCGAGTGGATTTCGTCCCGCCGTACGCTCTTCGCATCACCGATGTGCTTGAGAGTGCTGACGGACAACCCCATGAGTACAGCCAACTCTTCCACGTGGTTCCTGGCCTAGACGTGGAGGTTCTGCCCGACGATCAGGTGCATATATGTGCCCCAGACGGAAGCCGGTGCACAATCGCGCAGCGCGGCGTCGTAGGCAGTTGGTCGGTTATTGCCGGCCAGTACGAACCGTTCGTCCAGGGCTGGTACTCCGCCACTTTCAACGACCTCCAACCCAGCCCCGTGCTCTACTACACTGTGCCTGCCACACCGTCGCGATGCGTGTTCATCACGGACATCCGGCTGTTTCCGCCCCCCTGACCGGTGGTACGCGCCAGAGGTTCGGGGCGCACGGCGTGTGTGGCAGGCGCTTGGCGGCTCGCGGTAACATGGGGATCTCAATAAGCTGGGCGTGCGTCGCGGACTGATTACGTGGGTGCGGCATGAGCATCGAAGTACGCCACGTTACCAAGCGCTTCGGCAGCTTCACCGCCCTGGACGACGTGAGTCTCCAGGTACAGGCCGGGGAGCTGGTGGCGCTACTCGGTCCATCGGGATCCGGTAAGACTACTCTGTTACGCATCATCGCCGGTCTGGAGGTGCCGGACAGCGGAGCGATCTTCTTTCATGGTGAGGACGCTACCGATCGGCGTGTGCAGGACCGACGGGTCGGATTCGTTTTCCAGCATTACGCGCTTTTCCGCCACATGACCGTCTTCGACAACGTGGCCTTCGGGTTGCGAGTGATGCGCCGCGGCGCGCGGCCCTCGCGTGCCGAGATCCGCCGCCGGGTCCAGCGCCTGCTGGAACTGGTACAGCTCGAATGGCTGGCGGACCGCTACCCCACGCAGCTTTCCGGCGGACAGCGTCAACGCGTGGCCTTGGCGCGTGCCTTGGCGGTTGAGCCGAAGGTACTCCTGCTGGATGAGCCGTTCGGCGCCCTGGACGCCAAAGTGCGCCAGGAACTGCGTCGCTGGCTGCGCCGCTTGCACGCCGAGATCAACGTTACCGGAGTGCTGGTGACGCACGATCAGGACGAGGCCCTGGAGGTGGCCGACCGCGTAGTGGTTATGAATGCCGGGCGCATCGAACAGGTTGGCACGCCCGAAGAGGTCTTCCACCACCCGGCCAACGAGTTCGTCCTCAACTTTCTGGGTAGCGTGAATGTGTTTCACGGGCGGATGGAGGGCGACAAGGCCACGTTCGGGGCCTTTCAGATGGAGGTCCCGGACGGTTCGCCGACCGGTTCCCTATTCGTGCGCGGCTTCGTGCGGCCGCACGACCTGGAGATCGATCTGCAACCGGGGGAGGATACGCTGGTGGAAGGTACGATCGTGCACATCAACGCCGCCGGAGCGCAGGTCAAGGTTGAGTTGCTCACCGAGGACGGCGAAACGATCCATGTTGAGTTGTCGCAGGAGCGTTATCGCGAGCTATGCCTGCATCGCGGTCGGCGGGTCTACGTTCGGCCGCGTCACATGCGCGTCTTCGGACCATCGCCGAACGATGCCCAGAAGCGCTCCGGGCAGAGCCGGTGACTTCTGTGAAGCATGTCGTGTCGGCCCCACGGGGGGCTTCGTGCGGTGCGACTAATCAGACCGGCGTTCTGTTACCGCTGCCGGTCGCCCGGCGCGAGCGCGCCGCCCAAACCGCCAGGGCGAGCACCGCGACCACCAGCCCGAGGGTATAGTGCAGCGGTCCCTCATGCGGTGAGCGCAGCGCCGGCCACCAGTGCGGCACCAGCGTTCCCGCCAGTGCTACTCCCAACGTCAGATGCCGTGCGCTGAGTATCATGGTTGCGTCGCCTGGTAGCAGTTCAACCGGTAAACGACGGCCGACCCGTCGCGGGCGCGAAACACCGTCTGGAGCACCGGCCGGCTGGCGCAACGGTGCGGAATGACCGGCCTTGGATCCCCGGGTTGAGTTACCAACGCCAGATAGCGGGCCCCGTAGCGCCGGGCCAACTCTTCCAGTACTTCCGGTCGATCGGTGTCGAGCATGGTTCGCACGTCGTCGTGCCGCGCTCGAATGTCCAGCGCCGGATTGCTGTGCCCCGGCGAGACCGCCACACACTTGCGGCCCGTGAGGCCGGCGATGACGCAATAGCCCACGTCCGGTGCGCACACGAATACGTCGTCCAACCCGGCATTGGCGCCGATCCAGGCGCGCAGTTCAGTCGTGTGTGCCAGCAGCGGTTCTAGGTCGATCAGGTACTTGCCCGCCTGTGACGAACCGCGCAGTCCGGGTGCGACCGTCGCCGTTACTAACGCGGCCAGGATCAGTGGATACCGCTGGCGGCAGCGAGCCGGTTCAGACGCGTGGCTGGCCCAGCGACGCGCCGCCTCGACTATCGCCACCGCCGCACAAATGCCCAGCCCGAGCTGCGCATGCCAGAGGAACTCGTGCGGCAACAGGAAGGGCAATTCGCACCCCGGGCGCTGGGCGAAGTAGCCAACGGCCAATCCCAGCAAGCCGATCAGCAGGTAACCCACGGTCCAAAGCAATTCGGTTCGCCGCGCAACGATGATCCATACGCCGGCCAGCCCCGCCGGCACGACCAGTGGCGTCGAAGCCTGTGCGTAATAAGCTGGGTCCAACAGCTCGTCGGCAAAGAAACGTGCCAACTCTGGCGACTGCGTGTGCAGTCGCAGCAGATGCCAAGCTAGTGGCGCGCTCAACAGCAGGCCCAGGCCGATGATTGACAGAGCCCCAGTCCATATCGGCTGGCCGCGAGGCCTTGGCGTCTTGAGGACCTGCCCTGGTTTGCCGGCCAGAAGCGCATGAAAGAGGATTGCTCCTGCTAGTAGGCTCGCGCACAATGGGTGAAACCAAGCGCCAGTCGCCAAGACCAGCCCGGTTAGCAGGAGCCATGCCGGTCGTGCGCCGCGATGTGTCTCACCGGGCCGCCAACAGCGCTGCCAACACATCAGTCCCAGGAGGTTGAAGGCCATACCCTGGAAACTGGGTATCGCGGCAGCCGCGTGGGTCAGCCAAGTGAATGACCCGATCAGTACAGTCCCAAGTGTGACCAGGGCGATGGTGCGGTCGGCGGCTTGACGAACCGCCAGATAGAGCAACACCGGCAGCCAGCCGTTCAGCCACATCGCGCTGTAGCCATACAGATCCGCGACGGCCCAGCCTGTCAGATGCGACAGGATCGCATTTAGCAGTGCGCTGCCAGGCGGATACCACCAACTGCTACCTGGGTGTGTAGGGTCGCTCCAGATTCGCCCGGCGCGGATGTTCTCCGCCCAGGCCATATCCCGAAACGTATCCCATAAGACGACCCGGCGTCCGGCGGTCAGCCGCCAAACGAAAGCCAACCAGAATCCCCACAGCAGCAGGACGACGAACACGTCCAGAAGCGCGCCCTGACGGGAACCAGTGCTGCAACACCGCACGGCAGCACTCTATCATGCCGCTGGGCGTCAGCCCACACCCTGATCTCTGCCCCCGGCTCGGAACATGCGCAAAGCCGAAGCGACGGACGATCCGGTCGTGCGCTGGAACGCCGCTCAGCGCCGCCGTGACATCATGCCCGCCAACGCGAGCAGTGTTAGGGCGCTCGGTTCGGGAATGAGGCACTTGTTCAAGTAGCGGGGCACCGGCGGAGGCGGGTTCGGATTTGACGGTGTGCCGCTGTAGTTCATCGCCGTTACTTCGATAGTCATCTGCCAGCTAGAAGGCGGAAACTTAACAGCACCGAGCAGAAAAACGCGGTGGTCACCACCGATGTACAAGTTGTACGGCTGGTCTTGCGCCACGTTGCGCTGCCCGGAGGCCATAATGGCGATCAACCCGGTCGGGTTGTTGTAGAAGATGTCCGGGTCGCCGTCCCACTTCTTGTTGGCCGGAGGAGAAATGCCCCGGTTATCAAGCTGATAGAAAGCGATATAGCCATTACCGATGCCGCCGCCGGTGTAACCACCGTTGATCTTGATCAAAATGCCGTTCAACGCACCAACCTGGGACGGAGGCGGCTCATTGTTGAAACGGGCCCAGATGTAGCACCAGCCCGGGTTGTTCAATTCGAAAAGAACATCGGGAGGATTTTGAGGCGGAGCGGCGTAGACGCCGCCGACCTTCGCAAGCTCATAGCCGTGGTTGAAGTCGTACCCGTCATTGAAACTGTGCTTGAACGCCAGGTTCGGATTCTTCAACCCGTACGGGTCGTAGCTGCTGGTGAAGAAGAAGTCGATTGTGGCCAGAGCGGTACCGGCCAGCAGGCTCATTCCGGCAAGGCAGATAAACGATTTCATGACCCCGTCCTCCTTTGTGTGCCTTCCGATGGGGCGTGCGACCCACCCTGCCTGGAAAGAAGAAGGCTGCACGTCGCCACCGCTTTCATCATAATCTCCCTCGTGCGTCTCGTTCAACGTTTTTCTATCGGCCAGGCGGCTTGGCGGCTAACCGGGTTGTCGATCGCATGTTCGCTGACAGACGGCAACTGCGGTTTTCGGACTGAGGCGGTTGACGCCGCCGGGGTCATGCGGCTAGCCTAACAAGTCTACGGAACGGGCGTCCGTGGCAGCGTCGACCCGTGGTGGGCCGGCCAGGAACTTCAAGAATTGAGAAGCCTCAGGGGGTCGCCCGGCGAGGCTGTACGTTGCTCTCCGCGGCAGCGGAGAGGAGGTGCCGGTTGGCGTCTACACTCGTCCGCGAACTGCTCGACGCGGGGATCCACTTCGGACATCGCTGTAGTCGCTGGAATCCGAAGATGGCCCCGTTCCTGTACGGCAAGCGCAACTCCATTCACATCATCGACATCCGCGAAACCCTGCGCGGCCTGCTGCGCGCTAAGAAGTTCCTCACGCAGGTGGTGGCGCAGGGGGGCGACGTGCTTTTCGTCGGTACGAAAAGGCAGGCGCGCGACATCGTTCAGCAGCAGGCCGAACGCTGCGGCATGCACTATGTCACCGAACGCTGGTTGGGTGGTACCCTCACCAATTTCCGCACTATTCGCTCGCGGTTGCAGCGGCTTGAAGAGCTGGAGGAACTAGTCGGCAGTCCTGAGTGGGAAACCGACTACTCCAAGAAGATGAAATCCATGCTTTCTCGCGAGCTGACCAAGATCCGGCGCAATCTACAGGGCATCCGCCGCATGAATCGGTTGCCCTCAGCCGTCGTGGTCATCGACGTGCGCAAGGAACTGAATGCGGTCCGCGAGGCCCGTGCCATGAAGATCCCGACGGTGTGCCTGATTGACACCGATAGCGATCCGGACCTGGCGGATATCCCGATCCCCGGCAATGACGATGCCATGCGGGCCATCGAGCTGGTGCTGCGCGAGCTGGCCGATGCTGTCGAAGAGGGCAAGAAGGCCCGCCCAGAGTCGGTGGCCGAGACGTCCGAGCCGCGCGAGCCCGGGGAGGGGCCACGCCGTCGTCCACGCCGCACAGTGATCATTGAGCCAGCCGCTGAAGCCGAATCGTCCACAGTAGCCGCGGAAACGATCGCGGCACCGGCCGCCGGTACGGGCGAAGCACTGGCAGGTGGCGAAGCAGCGCCGGCGTAGGCGCCCAAGTTCGCAAACCCGCCGCCCCTGAGTCCTTGCCGGCCTTGACGGTCGGTCGCAACAGTCTACTACCTGGAGGAGTCCAGCGATGCAGATCAATTCCGGGATGGTCAAGGCCCTGCGTGACAAGACCGGGCTGCCAATGATGGAATGCAAGAAGGCGCTCGAGGAGGCCCATGGCGACGAACAAAAGGCTGTCGAGCTGTTGCGCAAGAAGGGCTTGTCGCAGATCACCAAACGTGCCGGACGAGCCACCGGCGAGGGACGCCTGACGCTGCATCGCGATCCTGCCGGGCGCGTGGCGCTGGTCGAACTGCTCTGTGAGACCGAACCCGTGACCGGTACCGACGACTTCATTCGCCTGGGACAGGTGGCAGCCCAGGTGGCGGCGCGGCTGGACGACCCGACGCCGGAGAAAATCTTGGCGCAGGCCTTGCCGGACGACCCGGGTCGCAAAGTCGAAGACCTCTTTCACGATGCGGTGAATCGAATCCGCGAGAACATTCGGATCGGCCGCATCGGTGTTGCCCGCGGCCACGTGGGCCACTATCTGCACCACGACGGCCGCAAGGGCGTGCTGGTCGAATTCAGCGGGGCCTGCCCGCCAGACGTCGCCAGCGACGTATGCATGCACGTGGCCGCCATGCGACCGATGTACACACGCCGTGAGGAGGTCGATCCGGAGCTGGTCGAACGGGAGCGGCGCATCGCTCAGGAGCAGGTCAAGGGCAAACCGCCGCAAATCGTCGACAAGATCGTGGCCGGCAAACTGGACAAGTGGTACGCAGAGATCGTCCTTCTGGAACAGGCGTTCGTGAAGGACGACAAGAAATCCGTCGGACAGTATTTGCGCGAGGCTGCTCCCGGGCTGACCGTCAGCCGATTCTGCCGCATCGAGGTGGGCGAGGCTTAGCCGAACATCCGTGCCCTGTGGCTGGACGCAAACGGTGGGCGCAATGGTTGCGCCCGCGGCGCCTTGGGTATGCCCACATTCAGCGTTGTGTCGCTCTTGAGTCGATAGAAAGCACGTTGGCGCAGGCTCCCGCGTCAACACGCTGTGCCAAGGAGGGCACGGACCTTGGCGCGCGAGGGTGCGGAACACGAGCCGATGCTCGTGCACGGTTCTCGTCGACGAACAGGGAGGTTCGAGACGCTGAATCAGCCCCTCGCCGACAAGGAGACTGGTCTGGTCAAGCTGGTGCGCCGCTCGGGTCCAGTCGAATCAGCGAACGCTCCCGAAAACGCTGCCGGCTGGACACGTGCGCGCGTTCGGTGTACTACTAGCCGGTCACCGGGGCCTGTAACGACCGCGACCCTGCGCAGCCGTCCGGTCGGCGTGTCCCGTTCACTGACCTTGTCGTGTCGCTGTGTCAGGGATGGACCAGCCGGAGATCGTTACCGATCAGAAGACACTGGAATCTCGCTGTGCCCAGTGGCGCGCCGCCGGCATCTTCGCTTTCGACACGGAATTCATTCGCGACGACACCTACGAGGCTGCTCTGTGCCTGATTCAGGTCAACGCCGGCGACGGCGTGACGCTAATCGACCCCACTGCTGACCTGGATGTACGTGTCTTCTGGGAACTGGTTACCGATCCGGCGGTGGTCACGATCGTCCATGCTGGCAAGGAAGACTTCGACGTCTGTCTACGCACTACCGGATGCGTGCCGCGGAACGTCTACGACGTGCAGGTTGCGGCCGGCTTCGTGGGGCATGGCTATCCACTGAGCTTGAGCCGTTTGGTCGAGGTTGTGCTGCGCAAGCGCATTTCCAAAGCCCAGACGTTGACTGACTGGCTGCGCCGGCCCCTGACGCCCGCCCAGATCCGCTACGCGGTCGAGGATGTGGCGTTTCTGCTGGAGATTTACCGGCGTCTGAGAGCCGAGGTCGAGGAGGCCGGGCGGACGGCCTGGGTTGCTGAGGAGCAGAAGTGCTTCGAGGATGTTGCTTTTTACCGGGCGCCGGCGCAGGAACGTGCCCTGCGCTTGAAAGGAAGCAAGAAACTCGACGGGCTGGGACTGGCTGTGCTTCAGCGGCTGGTGGAGTGGCGCGACCGCTGGGCGCAGACTAGGAACCGTCCACTGCGGGCCCTCATCCGCGATGACGTACTGGTCGAAATCGCTCGTCGGCGGCCACAGCGCGCCAGCGACCTGGCGGTGCTGCGGGGCTTTCCGCAGGCCCGTAATCGCAAAGTGGTGGCGGAGCTGCTGCAACTTATCCAGGAGGCCGCCAAGCTGCCTGAAAGTCAGTGGCCCAAGCCGTACGAGCGACGGGAAGACACGCCCACGATGTCTGCCGTCGTAGACCTGCTATCGGCGGTCACTCAGTCCATCTGTCATGAGGAGCGGGTCAGCCGGAATTTACTGGGTGGCACACAGCGGCTGCGTGAGTTGTTGGACTATCATAGCGGGCGGAGCGCTGAACGACCGATATTGCTGAGCGGTTGGCGCGAAGAATTCATCGGCCGCCGCTTGCTGGAAATCCTCGAGGGGCGCAGCGAGATTCAGTTGTCTGGCTGGCCACACAATCCGCGCCTGACGGTTGCTGCTCATCTTGTGTCCTGAGAATCGCCGGCCGACGCGCCGGTAGCCCCGTGGCACATCAGCCTGCGCGGTGGCGCCTGGCTCAGGCGAGGCCCGCCGGATCGACAGATGGGCTAGGCGATGCTGCAAGCCGCAGGTCACCGTTGATCGGCAGACGTGCTCTGTGTACTGGGCGCGACTGTCAGGGCCGACCGCGCCTGGCGAAAGGCTGCCAACAGGTCTTCGCGGGTAAGCGGGTTCTGGCCGCGGGCCAGCACGCGGCCATCGGCGGTAACGATGACGAAGGCCGGCGTAGCGGTGAGTCGCCATTGTTGAGCGAGCGGGCGGTCCCAGTCGAAATCCAGGGGCACGCACACCATCGTGCGCGTTTCCGCAAGCACGGCCGGATCTTTGAGAACGTTTTCCTCGAAGCGCGTGCAGTCCACCGAGTACCAGTTGCGGAAATACACGAAAATCGGCTGACCGGAGCGCTGTGCCACCTCGCGGGCGTCGGTGTATGTGGGGCCCTGCCATGCCACGCCCTGGTTACAGCCCGTGACAATCGTCGCCAAGAACGTTGCACAGGCTGCGCAACCGAGCGTCAACGAGCGCGCGGACCAATGCCCCTGCCGGTGGTCCGATTGCCGCCAGGTTCTCCGAAACTGCGCCGCAAGATCGTCCAAAATCAACGTCTTACTGTGCTTTCTCTTTTTCTGGCTTGTACTTGATGGTACAGCCCCACGGGGTCGTTTCAGACAGTGGAACTGCCTTGCCGGCCAACACGGCTTGCAGGGCCTCGTCCAGGTAATTGCGGACCTCAGAGCCTTTCTTCTCACCGTGCTGGTTGTTGTGTAACGCTCCCGCGTACACCAGCGTGCCTTTGTCGATCACGAACACGTGCGGCGTAGTCTTCGCGCCGTACAGCTTGCCCACGTGACCGTCGCTATCCAGCAAGATCGGGAAGTCGAGTTCCTTGTCTTTGGCATACTGGACGTTCTCTTCAGCCTTGCGATAGTGCGTACTCTCGATTCCCAGCCAAACGATGCCCCTGCCTGCGTATTTCTTACGGAGCTCCTTCATGACCGGTATGGCCTGCACGCTCCAGGGGCACTGCTGGTTGAGCCACTCCAAGACGACCACCTTGTCACGATAGTCCGACAGGGAGTGCTTGGTACCGGTGCAGTCCAGCAGCTCGAACGAGGGAGCCGGCTGGCCAACCTTGGCCTGCGGGGTCGCGACTGTTGCCTGCTTTTCCGCCGCTACTCTGTCGGCCGGCACTCCCGACTGTTGGGCCAGGACGATTGCGGCTGACAGCGCTGCTGTGACGAACGCAAGGACGACACGAGGCACGGATTGCATTGCCTGCTTCTCCCGGGGACAATCCCCTGTACGGCTCGCTGCCGATTCTATCCGGCGCTAGAACGCCCGCCAAGCAGGTGCCGACCATCCTGGTCCCATGCTTTGCGAAGAAGTCAGTCTGACTGAGCTACGCGACGTTCTGCCGCTCTTGCTGACGCCGCCCGACAGCCCGCGCTGTCTGAGTCAGCGCCATGTGGCGGGTTTTCTCGACTACCTGCGGCGGGGGCGGGTGCGCTGGCGCGGCTGGCGAGTTGGGAGGGCCTGCGCGGCGGAAGGCTTGTCTGTGGCCGTGCTTCTGCCCGGGCGGACTGCGATCGTGCTGTTGCCGGAGCCTGGTCGGCTGGGGGTCACTTTACCGGCCACGCGCCACGCGTTATTGACCGCGCTGCGCGACTTAGCGGGCGAGAATCTGCATTTCGCTCAAGCACTGATCGAACCCGAGGCTGCCGGCAAGCGCAACCTATTGCTGGAGGCTGGTTTCACGACGTTGACCGGCCTAGTTTACTTGGAGCGCGATGTGTCTTATCCCTGGGTCGAGCCGCCGCCGAACTCGATCCGCTGGGTATCTTATAGCCCGGCAACGCACCGGCTGTTCGCGCAAGTTGTTTTGGCAACCTATCGTGACAGCCGGGATTGCCCGGAGCTGACGGGTCTCCGTCCGATTGACGACATCTTAGCTGCTCATCAGGCCGCCGGCCAGTTTGATCCGTCCCTGTGGGAGTTGGTGTACGCGGGCGACGCACCGGCAGCGTGTTTGTTACTCTCGGTGCACACGCCCGAAGACATGCTGGAACTGGTTTACATGGGGGTAGTGCCCGAGTGCCGTCGCCACGGGTTGGGCAAGTTGTTGCTGCGACGCACACTGGAGCAATGCCGACGAGTAAAGGCCCGGCGACTGACGGTAGTGGCAGATGAACGTAACGAGCCGGCGCAAAGGTTGTATGCGGAGTTCGCGCTTCGACCTGCGGCGCGGCGTGAGGCGTATCTATACCGCTGGGCAGCACGCTGATAAGCGGCGTCGGGGCAGTCGTGCGGTCCCAAATGCCTCTTGTTTTCTCTGGTGAGTGATGTGTTGCCGCGAGTCACCGCGTGGTCGAGTTTTTGGGAAGGTGCCGCGGTCGTTGGGTTTGCGCTCAGCGGCTGGGGCGGTAGCCGGGGGCGGTGGGCCGGCGAGCGTTTGCCACACTGCTATCGGCAGGGCGAAGAGCGTTGACAACTTGTGCATGGGCGCTGGATAGCCGGTGGATAAGTTGTTTGTTCACTTTTTTTTTCGCACTATCAACAGTTGCGGCCACGCGGTTTAGCTCGCTGTCAGCACAAGGGCGAATAACAATCCGTTGCGTGTGCGCGCGGGCCGTGTTATCATTTTGCTACCAGGTGAATGAGAGGGAGCTTCAAGTTCGAAGACCTTCGCTGACTGCTTCTTAGGGACAATCTAACTTTTCGGGAAGCGTACCGCCGAGGTGAAGCGTGCCGGGTACTGCTGCGGAGATCGTTTGTACGATTCGGGAGAAGGTGGCTGACCGCATCGGGCTGAATCGTTTCCGCACTTGGTTCGGCGACACGACGGAATTGCGACTGAATGGTCAGCGCCTGGACGTGACCGTCCCCAACACATTTGTCGGCAACTGGATCAGTGCAAACTATCTGAAGCACCTGATCGCCGCAGCCCGCGACGTACTTGGCACGGAACCAGAGGTGTCCGTGTGTGTCGGGCAGCCGGCTGGCTCGGCGCCGCAAGCTGCGGACCGGCCAGACACGCACGGCGAAGCGCTGCTGACCGCCGGCCGACCAAGCCTCACCAGCGCCGCTATGACGGAGAACCGTCGCCGACCGAATCGTCCGACATTGCGCGGCGAGTTAGGTTCGTTCGTTGTTGGGCCGGGCAATGAGCTGGCTTATTCTGTGGCGTGCGGTGTCGTGCGCCATCCGGGGGATGCTTACAAGCATGTCGTGCTGCACGGTGGCTGCGGGCTGGGCAAGACGCATCTGCTACAAGGCATCTGCAACGGTCTAACCAGCGCCCATCCGACGTTGCATTGGTCGTATCTCTCGGGCGAGGAGTTCACCAACGAGTTCATCTACGCAGTGAAGGATGGGCGAATCGACCTGTTTCGGGCGCGCTTTCGGAAAGTGGATGTACTGGTAATCGACGACATCCACTTCTTGGCGAACAAGAAGGCCACGCAAGAGGAGTTTCTGCACACCTTCGATGCCATAGACGCCAGCGGCAAGATGGTGGTGCTGTCGAGTGATCGACATCCGCGCAGCATCGCCAATCTGAGCGAACCCCTTGTGAACCGTCTGGTGGCGGCCATGGTCGTGCGCATCGATCCGCCCGATTTCGCGACGCGGCGCGAGATACTGCGGCGCCGGGCGGCCACCTTGGCCTGCGAGCTGCCCAACGACGTGCTGGATTACGTGGCCGGGCACGTCACGCGGAATGTGCGCGAGCTGGAGGGCGCGTTGTACAAACTGGTCGCCCTGGCGTCCCTGACTAAACAGCCCCTTCGCCTGGACCTGGCTCGTCAGGCGGTCGAGGAATACGTGACCGCGCAGCGCACTCCCGACCCCGCCAACATCGAGCGGGTGGTTGCCGCCCATTTCGGCGTCACACGCGATGCATTGCACTCGCGCTCCCGCGATCGCGCGGTGACCTGGGCGCGCGGCGTGGCCATGTTCTTGATCCGTAAGCACACTCGCCTGAGTTTCCCCGAGATCGGTCGGTTGATGGGGCGCAAACAGCACTCGACGGCATTGATGGCCGTCCGTCGGATTCAGACTCTCATCGACCAAGATGGCGCGGTCGCGTGGAGGACGCCCGCCGGCATGCGTGATGTTCCGGTTCGCCGCCTGCTCGAAGAACTGGAGCGTCGGGTGCTGAGCGGCCCGGACGCCGCATAGTTTTACAATCGGCACGCGCGGGCGTCTGGTCGGCGGCACGGAGGCCGCCGTCTTTTTTGCGCAACAGCGCAAGTTGCCCCGCCGCCGTGCTGGGCCCCGATTTAGGTATAATGGCGGATTGCCGCTGGGGGCGTCGGTCACGGGTCGGTCGGCGGGGGGACGAGCCACCTGTCGGCGACGCGTGGGCGTCTGCTTCGAAGGTCGAGCATGCCTTGTCTAATAGTACGGACGCGTGACGGTTCGCAAGTGTCGATCGAGCTTTCGCAGCGCCCCGTTCTTGTGGGGCGCGCCGAGCACTGCGACGTCGTCCTGCCGTATGATGGCGAGGTTTCGCGCGAGCACGCCTTGGTCTGGGCGGACGAGCGTGGCCAGGTGTGGATAAAGGACAAAGGGTCCAAGAACGGGACACGCGTCGATGGGGGTGAGCCGTTCTTCGACGCCATCCGCCCGGTGCAGCGGTTTATCCGCATCGGAGCCTACGAGATTGCCCTGGCCGACGCTTCCGTTGCGGACACTACGCCACATTTCGCGCCGGAGCAGCCCGGTGAGCCGGAGAATACCCGCTACTTCCCGTCTTCGCGTGGTTTCGATCTGAATGAGCAGCGCTTGGGGCTGCTGATGAGCCTGACCGAGCGCATCGCCGGTGCTTTCGAACCCAAGCAGCTCCTGGAGCAGGCCTTGGATGCTTGCTGCGATGCTCTGGGATTCGAGCGCGGACTGATCGCGCTGAAGACGCCGCGTGGCGAACCCGAGCTGCCGGTGACGCGCAACCTGCGGCGTGACAGCAGCGGGGCCTACCAGGTCAGTCGGACGCTGATCAATCGGGCGTTGTTGGAAGGGCAGCGAGCGGTTGTGAATAACCCGGCGGTGGACCTGGTGGACCAGCTCAGTGAGAGTCTGGTGCGGTATCCCATCTGCTCGGCGTTGTGTGTGCCAATCATGCATCGCGAGAACATCCTGGGCGTGATTTACGGCGATCGGGTAACGCGCGGTGCGACGTACACGGCGCAAGACGTGGACTTTCTGGCAGCGATCGCTCGGCAAGTGGGCGTGGGGCTGGAGAATCTGCGGTTGTTTCAAGCCTACCTGAACAGCCAACGAATCCAGTTCGAGCTGCGGCAGGCCCGCGCGATTCAGCAGGGGTTGTTGCCAGCCGGCCCGCTTCGCGAGGGCTATGTGACGCTGGTCGGACACAATGAGCCCTCGGCAGCGGTGGGCGGCGACTTTTTCGACTACTTCGTGCTTGGACAGGGGCGCGTCGGCTTGGTTCTGGCGGACGTTACCGGTCACGGGCTGCCAGCCGCATTGGTGGCGGCGAACTTGCAGGCCGCGGTGCGGGTGGCCCTGACGGCCGATGTCCCCTTGAGCGATGTGGCCGATCGTCTGAACCGCTTGGTTTGTTCTAACATCGCCGGTTCGGTGTTCATCACGTGCATCTTGGGGCGCATCGAGGCTGACACGGGGGCACTGGAATACGTGAACGCCGGTCACCCGGGGCCGTTGCTACTATGGCCGGGACGGGCCCAAAGCCAGACTGACGGGCACTCCTTGCCGTTCGGCGTCGACCCGCGGGAAAGCTACCCCGTTTCAAATGTCGTTCCGGATCCGGAGCTGGAAGGGGTGCTACTCTACACCGACGGGCTGATCGAGGCGGCCGGCGCGGACGGGCGAATGTTGGAGCTCGGCGTGGTGCAGGACACGCTGGCATCACTGCCGGTCCGCACCGCGGAGGCGGTATTGCAATCTTTGCTGGCACTGGTGCAACGACATGTGGGGGCTGACCGGCCGGCTGACGACTTGACTCTGCTGGCCGTGCAGTTGAGCCGGAGGTAGCTCGTGACGCTGGAAGGCCCTGGAGCGGGGCGCGGCTTTCGGGTGCCGGCTTCACTTGACAGCGCTATGCGGGCACTTAGAATCCGCGTTCTCGTTCGCACCGAGCGGCCGACCCGGGTCGTCAGCGAGGCCGGGAATGGCGACAGTCCCGCGTCGAACGGGCATTCCCGCGGCGATGATCCGGGCCACGCACTTACCCGGGCGAGGAACGTACAGACCGGGAGGACTTACGCGTGATCGAAGTTCGCAACCTCTCGAAGTGGTACGGCAATCGTTGTGCGGTGGACCGCATATCTTTCGACGTGCCGGATCGAACTATCGTGGGTTTCCTGGGGCCCAACGGGGCGGGGAAGACTACCACGATCAGAATCCTGACCGGTTACATGCCGCCCACGTCCGGCACAGCCAGGGTTGCCGGTCACGATGTGCTCACCGAGTCGCTGGCGGTTCGCGCAGTTGTCGGCTACTTGCCGGAAGCCGTTCCGCTATATCCGGAAATGCGGGTTCGCGAATACCTCAATTTCCGCGGGAAACTGCGCGGCATGGACAAGCAGCAGCGTCAGGCTGCCATCGGTCGCGTGGTCGAACGTTGCTGGCTGGGAGCGGCGGTGGAGCGCCCCATCGGCCAATTGTCGCGCGGGTATCGGCAGCGCGTCGGCCTGGCGGACGCGTTGCTGCACAACCCGAAGGTCCTGATACTCGACGAGCCGACAGTCGGCCTAGACCCGTCGCAGGTGCGTGAGACGCGCGGCCTGTTGCGTGAGCTGGCCCAGGATCACCCGATCCTGTTTTCCAGCCATACCTTGTCCGAGGTCGAGGCCATCTGTCATCGCATCCTGATCATCCACGAGGGGCGCATTATTGCTGCCGGCAGCGTTGAGGAACTCAAGAACCAGGTCGGCCAGCAGCGGCAGATTCGGGCTGAACTGCGGGGACCGGCGCCGCAGGTGAGCGCTGCGGTGCGCGACCTGCCGGGCATCAGTGAGGTTCGTTGCCTGCCGGACGGGGAATGGACGCGTCTGGAAGCGACGGCCCAGCGTGACGCCTTGGGAGCTGTTGCCGATCTGGCCATGGCACGCGGTTGGGCAGTGCGTGAACTGCGCCAGGATGCCCCCTCGCTGGAGGACTTCTTTGTGCGGGCGGTCATTGAGGCCCGACGAAGGAATGGGCAATCAACGAAGTAGTCGCGGTGTCGCAGGTGGGTGGGTGCCGGACAGGGAGCAGTGACCGCCTGGTGCGTCGCAGCTCCGAAAGACGAATGAAAGCGGAGGTAGCAGAGGACGTAGCATGCGAACCACCGTCGCCATCATGCAACGCGAGCTGCTCTCACTGTTTTGCAGCCCGATCGGCTACATTGTGGTCGCCGGTTTCTGGTTGGTGACCGGGGCCATTGCGATTTGGAACGCCGACGCGTTCGGTCCCGGCAAACCGGCTACGCTACGCGACATTTTCATGTGGACGCCCTTCATTCTGACGCTGGTTGTACCGGCAATGACCATGCGCTCGCTGAGCGAGGAATATCGCAGCGGGACGTTCGAGACGTTGATGACGGCGCCGGTCACTGATGTGGCGGTCGTCCTGGGGAAGTACCTGGCTTCCTTGTGCTTCTACGCGATCATGTTGGCCGGGACACTGATATACCCGCTCTTGATGGAAGTCTTCGGCAACCCCGACTGGGGTGAGATGCTGGCCGTGTACTTGGGATTGCTGCTGGTGGGCAGCGCGTTCGTGGCGTACAGCCTGTTCGCCAGCAGTCTGACGCGTGACCAGGCCGTAGCCTGGATTCTGGGCGCCATGCCGCTGATGCTGCTGGTGCTGTCGATTTACAGCTTGGTGCAGCGTTTCGAGGGGTGGCAGCGGCAAGCGCTGCAACACATCAACATCATGGGACGCTTCAGTCAGTTCGCCCGCGGCCAGGTGGAGCTCGATGCCGTCGTGTTCTTCCTGGCCAGCGCGGCCCTGTTCCTCTTTCTGACCGTGAAGGTGGTGGAGTCGCGACGATGGCGGTGACAGCCTCGATGGACGCCCCGCGACGCCGACTGGTCTTCGGCGTCAATGTGACCGTGCAGGCCCTGCTGGTGGCGGCGGTGACGGTCTTCATCATCTGGCTGGCCGGGCGGTTCAACGCGCGCGCCGACCTGACCGGCACTGGTCGCAACAGTCTCAGCTCGCGTACCGTGCAACTGCTCAAGAACCTGGACCAGAACATCCGCATCACCGCGGTCTTCGCCGAGCCGGACAAGCGCGACGAGCTGGGCCGGCGGCGACGCGGGCAGTTGCGCGACTTGTTGGAACTGTACGAGCAGGCCGGCGGCGCGCGCGTCAGTACGCTCATGCTCGACCCCTCGCTGGAGAAGGCCCAGACCGACAAGCTGCTGCAAAGGCTGCTGGACTTGCCGGCTTATCGCGACGAGGCCCGACCGCATCAGGAAGCGCTGGAGAGGTTCGCCGAGGTGAACCGGCAGTTGCAGACCCTGGTCAGCGAAGAATACAAGCGCCTGGAGGAACTCCTGCCGGCGGGTGACCCGCAGCTTCAGCGCAGCCGCAATCTCACCGTCGTGCGTAGCAATCTGCGGCAGATCATGCAGGGGGCGCAGGACATCGTACAGCAGGTGGATGATCTGCGCAAGAGCGAGGTGCCGCGATTCGGACAGGCGGTGCGGGAAGTCCGCGAGTACCTGAGCAACATCGAGGTAGTGCTGCAAAGTGCCGCCGCCTGGCTGGGTGGCGAAGGATTGAGCACCCCCGGACTGACGGACGATCTGGCGACTTTCTTCCAGCAGGCGGCCGGCAGGTATGAACCGGTTCTGAAAGAGGTGCGTGCCCTGCTCGATCAGACCAAAGACCTTCAGGACGTGAAAGTGGAGGAAATCTACAATGGCCTGACGCGCTGGCGCACCAGCCCGCCCGTGCTGGTGGAAAGCGAGCGCGAGGCTCGGGTGGTTTCCTTCTGGGATATCTGGCAGGCGCCCGCCGACCGGAGCGCCCCGCTCGGCCCGGATGGCGAAGACCGCGTCTTCAACGGCGAGGCCGCCATCTCCTCCGCCATCCTGCAACTGACTCAGAAAGACAAGACGGCTGTGGTGTTTACACGCGTCGGCGGGCAGCCACTGCTGACGCCGGACTTCAGCCAGATGAACATGATGATGCGGCAGTTGCCGCGGGCGCCCTATGGAGAATTGAACCAGCTTCTGGAAAAGGCCAATTTCGTCACTGCCGAGTGGGACGTGGCGGCCAGCAAGACCCCGCCGCAGGTCGAGGGTGCGGCCCGTACGGTTTACGTGATCTTTCCGCCCGAGCCGCCCCAGTCCGACATGCGGCAGTTCACGCCACCGTCGGCGCTCAGCCCTGAGGACCGCAAGCTGATTCTGGACGCGGTGGCGGCGTCGGGCAAAGCGGTGTTCCTGGTTGGCTGGCGGCCGCCGCCGATGCCCTTCCCGGGGGCCGGCTCCAGCTACGAATTCGGGGATTACCTCAAGTCGAACTGGGGGGTCGAAGTCTTGCAGGACAGCGTGACGCTGCGCTTCATGCCCCACCCGGAGAAGGTAGGCCAGGAATGGGTGCCGGTGCCGCGTCAACCGCAGCTCATCACCACCGACGACGTAGTGCGGCTGGCCGAGCATGCCATCGGCGGACCGCTGAAAAACGATCGGGCCGGGTTCCCCTTGACCGTGCCGCTGCGGATTGCGCCGGCGGAGAGCCGGCCGGCGGGTGTCCAGGTGGAAGTGGTAGCCGAGGTGACGGCCACCACCGATGCCTGGGCGTGCGGCGACTTAGCTGCGCTGGAGGAGCAATTGAAACGCCGCCAGGGCGTGCGGCCGGGCGCCAGTGATGTTCGGGCGCCGTTTCCGATCGCGGTCGCGGCCGCCAACGCGGAAGGCCACAAGGTGGTGGTCTTCGGCAGCGAGCATTTCGCCAGCGATGCCATTGCCCAGGCGACCGGCATTCACCAGGTGGGCAATGCCTTGCTCCTCGGCCTGCTGTACCCGGCCAACACGGACCTGTTCATCAACGCCTTGCACTGGCTGACCGGCGAGGCCGACCGTATCGCGGTCGGGCCGCGACGCGGCGAATTCCCGCGTCTGCGCGATCTCGACGAGGCCACGGCGGCGCGTCTGCCGTATCTGTTGGTGGGGTTGTGGCCGGCGGTGGCGTTGGGAATCGGCGTAGGGGTATGGATCGTGCGGCGGAGGTAGGCGGCATGAATTTCCGGACGACCGGCTTGCTGGTAGGGCTGCTGCTCGTGGCGGGGGCGGTGTGGCTGTTTTTCCCGCGGGGTGACACCGCCGCCGATTTGGACCTCCGCGACAACACCACGGCCAGCGAACTGAAGTACGTCTTCACGCCCCAGCCAAAGGACGAGGACATCGTGCGGGTCGAAATCGAGCGACCCGACAGGCCGCGTCTGGTCTTCGAGCGGGTAAGTCGTGATGAGGACGACGTCGGCACGGAAGAATGGCAGATGGTCGAGCCGCTGAACGCGCCGGTCGAGGGGTACAAGGTCGGCGGCCTGGTGCGCACGCTCACCGGCCTGCAATATCAGCAGCGTGTCGAGCCGGGGGCGGCGGGTGCCTTGAGTCCCGCCGATGCCGGTCTGGAGCCGCCGCTGGCCACGATCACGCTGCAAGACAAAGACCGCAAAGTGACGCGCGTGGAGATCGGCAAGAAAGCGGTCATGTCCAACGACACGTATGTGCGCGTCGGCGGTCAGCAGACCATCTATGTGGCGCAGCGCGACTTGCGACAGCAGCTTCAGGAGGAGGCCAAGGATTACCGTGCCAAGCGACTGTTGCGGCTGAAGAACGAGGAAATTGCCGGCTTGCGCATCGAGCACGAAGGACGCACCTTCGAGTTCAAGCGCAGCGACGGCGACTGGGTGATCGAATCGCCGGTTCGGGCTTATGCCGACAGCAACAAGGTTCGGTCGAAGTTGCTTACTGCGCTGACCACCCTCCAGGCGGCCGAGTTCGCCGAGGATTCGCCGGCGGCGCTGGCCCCTTACGGGTTGGATGAACCGTTCTTGAAAGTGACGGTCACTACGCAGAAGAAGCGGACGATTCCGACGACGGCCGCGGCCGACACGCAACCGGCCGAACCGACCGTCGAGACGGTCACGCAGACGCACCAGTTGTTGATCGGCGGGTACGCTGACCTGAAGAACGAGAAACGCTTTGCCCAGACCGGCCTGGGGCCGTGGCTGGTAACGGTCCGACAATCCGACGTGGCCAACCTGGTTCCCAACC